>VOFD01002788.1_pt1 | contig 93067 bp, 88 predicted proteins | sample 5384101 | NCBI WGS metagenome assembly VOFD01 (sample SAMN12384723, study PRJNA508395) | human gut metagenome | isolation source: healthy gut C | host: Homo sapiens
GGTGCGGACGATTCCACGCCGCCACGCCTTGTCGGTCAGACTGAGCAGGGGCATGGTGTATATCCAGAGGGTGTTGGCACTCAGCCCTTTCTCCACCCGCAGGTACTTGTCGAAATCGCTGATGATCTCCTTGGTCAGCTCCTTGTAAGCCATGTCGGTGCGCTTCTTCTTCTCCCAAAGGAAGGTCTTGAAATGGTTGTAAACAGCCAGATACTTGTTGTAGGTGGACTTGGCTCGCTGCCCTTTCTCCACCATCGCCCCGAACTCCCGATTCATGTTCCCGAAGTCTTTGAGGATGCAGTTCTCCATCACGCCGACACCGAGGAAGGCGTTGCGCAGCTTCTCGGCGGTAACGAAATCCTCTTCCCGGAGGATGCGGTGGTAGTGGTTGGTGAGCCGGGCGGAGACTTCTAATTGCCCGTTTATCTCGTTTGCCTCGGCGGACTTGCCTTTCGCCTTGCCGTTCTCCCAGAGGTCGGGGGTGACGAACAGCTTGGTTCCCACTGCCTTGTCATCCCCGTCAACGGAGATTTTCACCATGATGGGGGCTTTCCCGTCCCGGTTTCTCACTGCGGATCTCTTGATGTAGAACGAGGTCGCAAACGTACTTCTCTTTGTTTCCATAACTCTAAAATTTTCGTTTCTAAAGGTAGTTACTTATTTCTTACCAAGAGCTATGCAAAACAAGGCAAAGCAATGAAACAGAACTCATTATGCCGTATATACCCCGTTTCGGAACCGGTAGCTGTTTAGTAGCCGAACTTTGTCCGAAAGGGGTGTTTTCAGGCATTTTATGCCGAAGCCTGCTTCAACCCGCCCTGCATACAAGATGCTGACCTGCATTTATTTATGTAGAACTTTGCTTTTCTTTGCGCCTTATGCCGATTTTTTAAATAAAAAGATTCTTCTCGATTCGTAATATATATGTATGTTTGCGGTAATCAAATAGTTATGATGTTGAAAAGTGAGAAAGGGAGCAGTTATGTTACAGTATGAAAGTGAGTTAGAAATCAGCCGGATATTGGTTGAGTGGTATGAAACCTATAAAAGAGAGCTTCCTTGGAGGGAAACGAGAGACCCTTATATCATCTGGATATCGGAGATTATATTGCAACAAACCCGGGTTGTACAGGGATTGGAGTATTTTTTGCGTTTTACCGAACGTTTCCCGGATGTGGCATCTCTAGCGGTGGCGGAAGAGGATGAGGTGCTGAAATATTGGCAGGGCTTGGGGTATTATAGCCGGGCTCGTAACTTACATGCGGCGGCTAAATCTATCATGGAGCGGTTTAACGGGGTTTTCCCGGAGAATTATAAAGAGGTATTATCCTTGAAAGGTATCGGGGAGTATACGGCGGCGGCGATCGTCTCCTTTGCTTGGAACCAACCGTGTCCGGTCGTGGATGGAAATGTGTACCGGGTACTTTCCCGTTTGTTTGCCGTAGATACGCCGATCGACACCACGAAGGGTAAAAAGCAATTTGCGGAACTGGCCGGAATGATCTTGGACCCTAAGAACGCAGGGACGCATAATCAGGCGATCATGGAATTGGGTGCTTTGCAATGTGTTCCTCAAAACCCGGACTGCGGGGTGTGCCCGCTAAAAAGATAAATGCGTGGCGTTCGCTTCCGGCAATGTGCAAGCTTATCCGGTGAAACAAAATAAGACGAAGACAAGGGATCGTTATTTCCACTATCTATACATTATATATAAAGAACAAACTTGGATGAACAGACGGACGGGGAAGGATATCTGGACCGGTTTGTATGAATTTCCATTGATCGAGACGGATCATGCGATGGATTTTTCCGGTTTGTGTGAGACGCAAGCCTTCCGTAACCTATTGGGAGATGCTGGAAAATTGAGTATCACCCAAGGGTTATCGAATGTAAAAGCATACGCTCTCCCATCAAATTTTATACGCTTCTTTCTATCAAATAGAGATAGAGCAGGTTCCGGAATCCTTGGGGAATTACCTCTCTCTGCCTTGTCGGGATATTGAGAAGTATGCCGTTCCCCGGCTGATACATATTTATTTAGAGAAATTAAACGGAAACTTGTGAGAATGATTGAATTTGTGTTTCTTTGTATGGTTATTAAGAATTTGAATTATGTCATTGAATAAGGTTATATTGATCGGCAACGTAGGCAAAGATCCTGACGTTCGCTATTTTGACAGTGGTGCCGCTGTCGCTAATTTCCCGCTGGCAACCTCGGAACGTGGGTATACGTTGGCAAATGGAACGGTGGTTCCGGAACGTACGGAGTGGCATAATATCGTAGTTCGTCGGGATTTGGTTCCTTTCGTGGAAAAATGGGTACGTAAAGGTTCCGGTGTATATGTGGAAGGCAAGATTCGTACTCGTAATTATGATGACCAAAGCGGCGTGAAACGATATGTTACGGAGATCCATGCGGATCGTATCGAGTTTTACAGCACGGGTTCCCGTCCGGCCGATGGTGGAAATACGACTGCACAAGGCGGTAGTATGCAGCCCAATGTGGGACAAGGACAACCGGCTCAACCGACCACGGCGCCAAATACCGCTTATCAACAGCCAGCCGCCTCGCAGCCTAGCGCATTCTCAGAATCCAGTGACGCGGATGATCTCCCGTTCTGATATTGTTTAACTAATACTGTTTCCCTTGGACTCGGACTATTATTTATGGGGCTTATTTGAAAACGTAACGGTGCAGGCGCTGACAGCGGGTCCTGTGATCGCATTAAGCCTCGCTTTTTTACTGCTGTTTGTTTCCGGCTTCGTGTCGGCCTCTGAAGTGGCATTCTTTTCTCTAACCCCGGGTGACCTAAATGAGATCGGGGAAGAGAATCGCCCGGCAGATCCTGTTATCAAACGTCTCCTTGAACGTTCGGAGTATCTATTGGCATCTATATTGATCGCTAATAATTTTGTAAATGTGGCGGTCGTTATGCTGTGTACCTATGCGATTAACGCTTGGATTAATTTCTCGGCCGCTCCTCTTCTAGGCTTTGTGCTTGAGACGATTCTCTTGACTTTCTTGCTTTTACTTTTTGGGGAGATCATGCCTAAGATTTACGCACAGAAGAATTCTTTGCGTTTTGTTCGTTTTTCAGCCTCCGTATTAAGTGGTTTGGAACGCTTCTGCCGCCCATTCTCGAAAATCTTGGTTAATTCCACATCGGTCATCAATAAAGCGTTAGCGAAAAAGAAATATGATATCTCTGTAGATGAGCTTTCTAAAGCGTTAGAGCTAACCTCTACCGAGATCCCGGAGGAGAAGGAGATGCTGGCGGAGATTATCAAGTTTTATAATAAGACCGCTGATGAGATCATGACTCCTCGTCTGGATATGGAAGATATCGAGATCAAGATCAGTTTCCGTGAGGTGGTTGATTTTATTATCAAATCCGGCTATTCGCGTATTCCGGTATATTCGAGACTGAGGATAATATAAAAGGTATCTTATATATCAAGGACTTATTGCCCTATATTGACAAGCCCGATACATTCCGTTGGCAGAGCTTGATCCGACCGGCCTATTTCGTGCCGGAAACCAAGAAGATCGATGATTTGCTGGAAGAGTTCCGTACCAATAAAATTCATATGGCGATCGTGGTCGATGAGTTTGGCGGTACCTCCGGTATCGTGACGATGGAAGATATCCTAGAGGAAATTGTTGGAGAGATCTCCGATGAGTATGATGAGGATGAGCAACAATTCATCCGTTTAGCAGACGGTAGCTTGATCTTTGAGGCAAAGATATTATTGACGGATTTCTTCCGGGTTATCGATGCCGATCCCTCAGATTTTGGTAAATTGACGGAAGAAGTGGAAACTTTGGCCGGTCTTTTGTTGGAGATAAAGGGGATTTTCCACGCCGTAGGGAGATTATAGATTTTAAGGAATATCGTTTTCAAGTGCTGGAAGTGGATAACAGGAGGATATTAAAGGTTAAATTTAACCGTATCCTTGAAGATACAGGGAATGATGAGAATGGGAAAGATACGAAGTAAATGTTTATGAAATGGATAGCTGCTGTCATAGGAGGTTCTCTGTTTTTAGGGATATGCTGTATTTCGTGTGTGGAATATACGCCGAAGCCACGGGGCTATGTTCGTATTGAACCTTCGAAGGCACAGTATAAACCGCTTGATCTCAGTTACCTGCCTTTTAATTTTGATGTCTCTCAGACTGCGGTCATAGAGGTTCCGGATCAAAAGAAGGGTGTTACGGGCTTGAATATCTCGTATCCGGAGTTAGAGGCTAAGCTTTATTGCAGCTATTTGCCAATTACTCCTGTGTCCTTGGTGACGGTGGAGACGGAAAGCCGCTCTTTCGTCGCCCGCCTGATAAAGTCGGAGAATCGGATATCGGAGAAAGCGTATTCCAACCCTGCCGCAAACGTTTATGGCTCGCTGTTTCTTCTGGATGGAGAATCGGCTTCTCCCATACAATTCCTGTTGACAGATAGTGTATCGAATTTCTTCCGGGGGGCCTTGTATTTTGACTGTAAACCCAATGCGGATTCATTAGCTCCCGCTATCCAATATATCCGGGAAGATATCATAGAACTTATACAAACTTTTAGTTGGAAAGAATAATATGGCCTTGCTATATAAACAACTCTCGCCGCTGCATGGAGTCTGGAAAATGGAAGAAAGCTCTGATGAGCTTTTGGGGATGCTTGAGCATAAAGCGGACTATTCTTCTTTTTTGGAGCGGGTATCGGCAGAGAAGCGGAGGCAGGAACGTTTCGCCAGCCGGGTGCTTTTAAAAGAGCTTTTAGGAGAGGAGGCAAGGGTTGACTATCATTCTACGGGTGCCCCGTTCCTTGCGTGCGTACCTTTATATATAAGTATATCTCATACGAAAGATTATGTGGCGGTAATCTTGGATAAGCGTCCGACAGGGATCGATATCGAGTATCGTTCGGACCGGATCTTGAAAATACGAAGTCGCTTTATGAATCCGGAGGAAGAGGCGGATATCGATCTGGAGCATGAGGTCGAGCATCTATTAATCCATTGGTGCGCCAAAGAAACCTTGTTCAAGATAATCGGGCAGGAAGGAGTGGACTTTCAAAAGCATCTTCACGTGAATCCTTTTCCTTATTTATCGAGTGGGACGTTTAAGGGACGAGAAACCCGGACCGAGGCATGCCGGGAATATGAGTTGGCATATCAAGTTACACCGGACTATGTATTGACTTGGTTGAAGTAAGTTAACTTCATACGCTTGTGAAGTTAACTTCATTGACTAACGAAGCTAACTTCATTGGCTCACGAAGCTAGCTTCATCAAATCATGTGGTTGGAAAGATATCGTTCGATCTATTTCTGCCAGATCTCCCAAGCGGCGAAAGCCTGTAATAGAAGCATTTCCAGACCATTTTTCACGACGGCGCCTTTTTCTTTTCCTTTCTTCATGAAAAGGGTCTCATCCGGATTGTAAAGTAAATCATACAATAGATGATTCGGCGTAAGTAAATCGTACGGGATATCCGGACATGAGTCTATATTCGGGAACATGCCTAAGGGAGTCGTATTCACGATCACCGTATATTGCTCCATGGTCTTCGGAGTAATCTCATCGTACGTGATACAAAATTCTTTCGGTTTGCGAGAAACCAGCGTGGCACCAACACCTAGCTGTTTCAGTCCATGGAAGACTGCCTTTGACGCCCCTCCCGTACCAAGGATCAACGCTTTCCGGTGCGTTTCTTTCAATAAAGGATCAATCGATTGCTTGAATCCGATAATATCCGAGTTATATCCTTTCAGTTTAAGTTTGCCGAAAAGACCTTTTGTGAACTTGATGACATTTACCGCTCCGATCTGACGGGCATCGTCATCCAAATCGTCTAAATATGGGATTACTTGTTCCTTATAAGGAATGGTCACGTTTAAACCGTTAAGTTCAGGGTTTTCTTTGATTACGTTCTTAATCTCCTTGATAGAGGGAATCTCGAAATTCAAGTACTCAGCGTCGATCTTCTCCGCCTCAAACTTCTGGTTGAAATACGTTTTAGAAAACGAATGTCCGAGGGGATATCCCAGTAAGCCATATTTCTGCATAACCTTTTTATTGTTTATTCTTTAGATCCTGTATATAATGAACAGATCCCGAAGGTAAAGGTCCGTACACGGGCCTGCTTGAAGCCTTGGCGGGTGAGTAAATCCGTCATGACCTTTCCCTGAGGAACTACCTTGATGGAAGCCGGCAAATAATTATACGCGACTTTTTCTTTAGAGAGTAGACGTCCGATAAAGGGGATGACGGTCTTTGAATAGATCTGGTAGAGTTGTCTCATGGGAAAATGTTCCGGTGTGGAAAGTTCCAAGATCATGATATGCCCACCGGGTTTCAGCACCCGGTACATCTCTGAGATACCTTGCTCTATGTTCTCAAAATTACGAACCCCGAAAGCGGCGGTTACGGCATCGAACGAGTTTTCCTCGTAGGTCAAGGCCGTACAGTCCTGTTGCTCGAAGGATATATGCTCCGAATAACCGGCGGCAGCTACTTTTTTCCGTCCCACTTCCATCATGCCTAACGAGATGTCGGCACCGACGATATGGTCGGGTCGCAGCTTTTTGTACATGGAGATAGCCAAGTCTCCGGTACCGGTAGCGATATCCAGTATCGTTTTAGGAGAGAAAGGACGCAGGAAAGCGATCCCTTTCCTGCGCCATATCTTGTCGATACCAAATGAGAGAGTATGGTTGAGTTGATCATACGTTTCGGCTATCGAGTCGAACATACGTTTGACTTGCGTGCCCTTTTGTTCCTCTTTGTTATAAGGAAGTATTGTCTCTGAACCATACTGTGTCATGTGCGGTATCTTATTTATTCTGTAAATATTCAGTAACGTTTTTCTCGATGCGGTTCAGCAAGTTATCAGTCTCGCCTTTTACGAAAGTCTCCTGTGATATGCTCGAACAATTCGATATATCGGTTGCTGATTCCTTCTACGATCTCCGGTGTCATTTCAGGAACTTTCTGTCCGGATTTACCTTGGAAGCCATTTTCCATCAACCATTCGCGGACGAACTCCTTGGAAAGTTGCTTCTGCGGTTCCCCTTTGGCGAAACGATCCTCGTATCCTTCTGAGTAGAAATAACGGGAGGAATCCGGAGTATGGATCTCGTCGATCAAATAGATCTTGCCGTCACGATGACCGAACTCATATTTCGTGTCAACCAAGATCAAGCCACGTTCCTTAGCGATCTCGGTACCGCGTTTAAACAAGGCCATCGTATATTTCTCAAGAACCTCGTAGTCCTCTTTAGAGACCAAACCTTTAGCGAGAATCTCCTCTTTAGAGATATCTTGATCATGCTCTCCGATCTCAGCCTTTGTGGTCGGGGTGATGATGGGTTCGGGGAAACGTTGGTTCTCACGCATACCCTCCGGTAGTTTCACGCCGCAGATCTCACGTACACCGCTCTTATAAGCACGCCATGCGCTTCCGCACAGATAACCGCGTACGATCATCTCAACCGGGAAACCTTGGCATTGAACGCCAACCGTTACCATCGGGTCCGGAGTAGCCATTTTCCAGTTCGGACAAATATCAGTCGTAGCGTCAAGGAACTTGGCGGCGATCTGGTTTAACATTTGTCCCTTGTAAGGAATACCTTCCGGCAAGATAACATCGAAAGCGGAAATACGGTCTGTAGCGACCATTACCAATACCTCGTCATTGATGTTGTACACGTCGCGTACTTTCCCATGGTATACGCTCTTTTGTCGCGGGAAATTGAAGTCTGTTTTAACTAATGCCTTCTTCATGACTCTTACTTTTTAGTTGTTGTCTATATTCGTTTTCTTCTCTTTTGCCTCTTTGATCTCTTTCTTCCGTTTATCATCGAACTTATCATAAGCCTCTACGATTCGTTGGACAAGTTTATGCCGGACAATATCTTTCTTGGTGAACTCGATCTTACCGATCCCGTTTACGCCCTTCAATATTTGCATGGCCTGTATCAATCCGGACGTGGTAGAAGGCGGAAGGTCTATCTGCGTGACATCTCCGGTGACGATCATCTTGGCGTTCATACCCAAGCGGGTCAAGAACATCTTGATTTGATGCGTCGTCGTGTTTTGCGCCTCGTCCAATATAATGACGGCGTCGTTCAAGGTACGACCGCGCATAAACGCTAGCGGGGCGATCTGTATCACGTTATTCTCCATATATTCCTTCAGCTTGGCTGCCGGTATCATATCCTGCAAGGCATCGTAAAGCGGTTGCAGATAGGGATCTAGCTTATCTTTCATCTCACCCGGCAAGAAACCCAGTTTTTCTCCGGCTTCCACGGCGGGACGGCTTAAGATGATCTTCCGTACTTCCTTATTCTTTAATGCTTTTACGGCTAGGGCGATAGCGACGAATGTTTTGCCCGAACCGGCGGGTCCTGTGGCGAAAACCAGATCGTTGTTCTCGAAAGCCTTTACCAATAACTGTTGATTCTCGGTACGTGCGGTAATCGGCTTGCCATTCATGCCGTGGATGATCAGGTTCTCCTGCTTCACGACCGTGGGACCTTTCCCTTTTATAATATCCAGAATCACGTCTTCGGAGAGCGAGTTAAACTCCTCACAGTATTTTTCCACCTCACGGATTTTCTTGAGAAAAAGCTCGGACTCATCCTCATCTCCAATCACTTTCATCACATTTCCACGGGCAACGATACGCAATTTCGGAAACAATGTCTTGATCAATTGCATATTAGAGTTATTCACACCGTAGAAAATTACCGGGTCTACGCTTTCAAGAATATAAATTCTTTCAATCATCCGCTATTCCTTTTATTAAATTACGCTTCAAAAAAGATGTGCTATTTTTTATTATTCGAATCAAGTTACAAAATTAGTAATATTCTTTATCCATTGATGCAAAGGGAGAAGTTTTATTTCACGGGAACACATCTTTCAGCCGTCCGTCTACCATTTAGAGAAAAACTAATTGGAGTTAAGGGGGAATTTCGGATTTTTCCGTATGTTTGTCAGGCAAAACGAAGGAAATGAAGATGAAGACTGTGTTTAATGTGATGTTGTTGCTGGTCGTGATCGTGTCGGCGACGGCTTTTTTCTTCTTGTAAGGAGAAAAGAGGTGAATTGAAGAAGATTTGGTACAATGGAAGCTATAATCGTGATTTTAATGATTTGAATGACGTTCATTTGTCCGTTGCGAAGAAGATCGGCATAGAGCCTGTCTCTTCGAGGGAAGGAGCGGAGCACGCCTCCCGGGATATGGTGGAGATCAAGACGAATGACTATTACGAGGTAGAGGAGTTGACGCACTCTATTCCGTATTTGGTGCCGGAAGCCGCTAATCTGCTGGAGGATATCGGGAAAAACTTCCAAGACTCATTGAAAAACTTGAATGCTTCCATTTATAAAATAAAGGTAACCAGTGTAACGTACGGTTGCCGATGTCAAGAAATTGAGAAAAAGGAATACGAACTCTTCTCTCAACTCTGCCCACCAATACGGAACTACGTTCGATGTATCATGGGTACGCTATACTAAGATAGATGAGAAAGATACCTTAAATATTGATAAGGACCGCTTGAAAATGGTGCTTGCCTCCGTGCTTCGTGATTTGCGCAGGGCGGATCGTTGCTATATCAAGCACGAACGCAAGCAAGGGTGTTTCCACATTACGGCTCGTGAGTTGTAATTTGTTCCAGCGCTTTCGTATAAACCGATTTGTCGTATCCGGAGAAACAGCACATCGTGACTTGCTGGATTTCCGGATTCTCTTTTAGGAAGGTATCGATCGTGCGGATCGCTATCTGTGCCGCCTCCTCGATAGGATAGCCATATACGCCGGTGCTTATTGATGGGAAAGCGATTGTTCTCAGTCTGTTCTCTTTCGCCAATCGCAAGGAGTTTCGATAACAATTTTCCAGTAGCTCCGGCTCTCCGTGTTGTCCGTTTCGGTAGATGGGACCGACGGTGTGTATGACATGACGGGCTTTCAATCGATAACCTTTCGTTATCTTCGCCTCTCCGGTCGGGCATCCTTGTAAAGTCCGGCATTCGTCAAGGAGTTCCGGACCGGCGGCCCAATGGATGGCACCGTCTACGCCGCCACCTCCCAATAAGCTATTGTTTGCGGCATTTACGATGGCGTCTACATCCAATGTCGTAATATCTGCTTGTATAGCAATTATTCGTTCGTTCATATCTTTAGTTATTTGTATGTTGGTCCTGTTCATATATATTCTAAATGTGCGCAATATAGCGAAAAAAGTTGCTTTGTTTCAAACTTAAAATGGTTGTTTTGAAAGCATGTACGTGTTTTCTAGGAGGGTTAGTGGGGGATTTTGGCTGTATTTTGCAGAGTCAAATTTTTATTGGAATATTTTATAATATTATTTGGTTTATAAAATAAACTTGTCTATATTTGCGATGTGCAAAGAGTGATGCGCAGCTCCTTTGCATTTTTTATCTATGGAAGGTTTATAAAATAAACTTGTTTGTAGTAACAGTGATAATAATAAAGAGGAGGATACTAAAATGAGACGAGTTTTATTCATATTATCTTTATTCATGTTGGTATGTGGTTGCATAGAGGCACGTACTATTATTGTAGAGATTGGAAATATACGTGGTAACCATGGGAATATCCTAGTTATGGCTCAGTCAGGAAAAAGATACCAAGCCTGTTTATGGCATGGCGAAGTCTGAGAAAGGAAAGGTTACGATCCGACTGGAAAACGTGGATTGGGAAAAGTTTGATCTGTCCGTATTCCATGACGAGAACGAGAATTGGCAAATGGATATGCTGGAAGGAAAAGGGCCTGCGGAAGGATATGCGTTGAAAAGTTGCGAGGTGAAGGATAAGGAAGCGACTTTCAAATTAAAACTGTATTATCCGGTAAATCAATAGAGCCATGGTACGGTTTTTACTACTATGGCTCTGGATTTTGGCGATAGGCGGGGTAGTGCCCAAAAGATCTCGGGACAAACGGTTTATAAAGCCCATGTTTCCGATGCGGAGGGAAATGCCGTGGAATATGCGACCGCTGTGCTTTTATCGGGAGAAAAACAGGTAGGGGGTGCCGTGGCCAATAGTGATGGCGATTTTAGCATGGAGGCGGAGGCTGGGAAGTATAGGCTTGTTGTTCAATGTCTCGGATACGAGCCTTTACGGAAAGAGCTGATCTTACCGATAAAACGGCGGGATTCCTTGATTCTAGATCTATCGAACCGTGTTCTGAGGGAAGTCGTTGTTCGAGCGAAGAATATAGAGCGGAAGGCGGACCGCTTTATCATGTCGGTCATGCCATCTGCCGGAAAGGATGGTACGGAATTATTATCGCAGGCACCGGGTGTGTGGCTCTCGGATGGAACGATCTCGATTAATGGGGCGCAAGGGGCGAAGGTGTTTGTGGATGACCGTGAGATTCGTTTAACGGGAGAGGAGCTACTGGCTTATTTGCGGTCTTTGAAATCGGAGGATATAAAAAGGATTGAGGTAATACCGATCGCGGGAGTTGAGTATGAGGCCTCAACTAAGGGTGGAGTGATCAAGATCTCATTGCGGCGACGTCCGGATAACGGTATGCAAGGATATGTATCTTTAGGTACGTCATTGTCTCCATCTTTACAAGGGTATATTCCATCGGCGTCCGTAAATGCACGTGTCGGGAAATGGAGCTTGAATGGAGCGGTATCGGGTACTTTTACTCCCCGGGATAAAGGAGAGATGAACTCCAACAGGGAATACGGAACGGTGGGGAATAAGTTTGTGTCTCAATCTTTGTATGATACGGATTCCAAATATGGGAATGGACGTGTCGGGGCTATTTTCGAGATCGATTCGCTGAATAGTGTCGGAGCTGAGATCGAATATATCAATCAAGCTTCGGACGGAACATCTTGGAGTCAAACGGATTTAGTAAAGAACTCTTATCCTATGAAGAGTACGGGGAATTATCGACAGAAGGATGATTATAACACGTTTTCCGCTACGGTCAATTACTTACGTAAAATGGATGAACAAGGCTCGATATTTAAGGTCATAGCCGATTTCGTAAATAAGCGATCAACCGGGGATAATCTCCATACGATCCGTTATGAACAATCTAATTGGAGCCGTGATACGGTTTACCGGAGTCATGCGGCGGCGGATTATGATATGGCGACAACCGATATTTCTTTCCAAAAGAATTTGCGTGAAAAAATGTCTTTGAAAATCGGGGCTAAATATACCTATACGTTGATGGATGATCATTCCTTGTACGAGGGTTTAAACTCTAGTGGGAGTTGGATTCCTAATGAGGAATATGGATATACCTTGAGATATAATGAAAACATTGTAGGAGCTTACGCCTCTTTCTCTACGGAGATCAAGAACTGGTCGTTCGTTGCGGGGGTACGTGCGGAATATTCCAAGACGTCGGATAGAAGTGAGGATTTTAGTCGGGATTATCTGGATCTTTTTCCGAACTTGAACGTGACCTATGCGTTCGATCCCATCAAGAGGTGGATGCTGGTCGGGCAATATGCTCGTAATATCGAACGTCCTCCGTTCTATACCTTGAATCCGAATCGTATACAGAGTTCGGACTATAGTTATCAGATCGGGAATCCTTATCTGCGTCCGACTTATATCAATCGTTTCAGTGTAACGTTGGTTTATAATTATCGTTATACGGTGACTGTAGGAGGAAACTTGCACCACGACTTGATCCGGGAGTTCTGTAAACAAGATGTGGCGAATCCCGATGTATCCTATATCACGTATGAAAATCACGATCGGGAAAACCATTGGTTTGTAGCGGTCAGCTTGCCGTATCAACCCTTTACTTGGTGTAACTTGACAGGGAATTTCATAGGCGTACGGCAGGATATCCGGATGACGGAATTGTCTTCTTTCTCGTCTCATTATTTAGGGTTTGCCAATGCGATCGCTACCTTTACGCTGCCGGCAGGTTTTACGGTGGAGGCCCGGTATAGTGGAACGAGCCGGCTATATTCCGGTAATAGCGAGGTCGCCCCCCGGCATACGGTTGGAGTAATGGCGAGAAAGAAACTATTGAATGATAAGCTATTGTTGGCAGTTTCAGTCGATAATATCTTTAACCAAGCCAATGAGTACGCCAGTACGTTGGATGTTTATCGAACATCATCCCGTTATGAAAACGGATTTACTGGAAGGGTCTTTAAGGTTGCGTTGACATGGAATTTCAATAGCGGAAAGAAAGTAAGGAAGAGTAAGATTGAGATCGGTTCGAACGGAGTCGCCTGAATGAAAAATAATAACCGAAAGGTTGCTCAGAAATACCAATGGCCTTATCTTTGGATACGTATTTACATTTTCACATTGGATGAAGAACAAGATAAAATAAATACAGTTATGGAAGATAGAAAATTATCAGAAAAAGAAAGTCTGGATATTATCACTCAGATGATCAACTCCAGCAAGCGAAATATGAAAGTAGGGAGTGGCAATGTGTTGCTTTATTGGGGGTATTTTACCGTGCTCTTATCGGTCGTGATATCCTCTTTGATAGTGTATACGCAAAATTATATTTGGTCTTGGGGATGGATGCTCATGTTTGCTGTCGGACCGGTTATTTCATATAAGCAAAGAGGTTGCGAGCCGGCCGTGGTGACTTATACGGATAAGACGATCTCCAGTGTATGGCAAGTGTTTGGCTGTATGTTTGGACTTACGTTCGTCTTGATCGCGGCGTTTTGCGTGCTTTATGAACAATCCGTCAATTTTATATTAATGCTTCCTTTATCGTTATTATATTGTGGGTTGGGGGTGTCGATAAATGGCATTATCTTGCGGGAGAAATGGATGATTTACTCTCCGGTAGTTGCTTTCGTCTTAGTTATCTACATGCTGATGAGTTTGATAAATCATGGTCCTGTCACGGTCTTGTGGTATTTGTATTTTGGCCTTTCATTTGTGGTAATGATGATTATTCCCGGGCATATTCTTAATAATAAAGCTAAAAAACAATGTTTAAAGAATTAGATCCTTTATTGCATTCCCAACTCCGGCTAGCGGTGATGTCCATTTTACTATCGGTGGAGGAGGCAGAGTTTGTCTATATCAAGGAGAAGACGAACGCTACGGCGGGAAATCTCAGCGTCCAGTTGGACAAACTTAATGAAGCTGGTTATATCGAGATCGAGAAGGGGTTTGCCGGGAAGAAGCCCCGAACGGTTTGCCGGATCACAGACAAAGGACGCTTGGCGATGGAGGAGTATGTGAATACATTAAGACAATATATTAATATTTAGCTTGTGCCATTCTTAGGGCACGCTTATGCCACCGTGATGGCACAGCTATGCCATAAGGATGGCACAAGTGTGCCACGCCTATGGAAAGTAGTGGCACAGTAATGGTTTGTCAATCAGTTGTATGCTTTGGGGCGAATTGTTTATCCTTCCACTATCTTATATCCCGAAACGGTGAGTAATTGCCGGATCTCATTAATTTGCTGTTGATTTCTTGTTTCCATCTCCAACCGCAGATAACAGCCATTGATATCAGCCGTATGGCTGACACGCTCGTGGTATACGGATACTACGTTGGCACCGGTAGAGGCGATGATTTCGGATACATGCTGTAATTGTCCGGGTTTGTCTACCAATTCGATCGTCATGGAACAAGAGCGGCCAGATTTTTGCAAACCACGTCCGATTACCCGGGAAAGGATATTCACGTCGATATTTCCGCCGGAAATCAAACAGATTACTTTTTTCCCTTTGATGGGTACTTTATTAAACATGGCGGCGGCCACGGCTACGGCACCCGCCCCTTCGGCGATTAATTTATGTTGCTCGATCAACGCGAGGATAGCGGTGGAAATCTCATCGTCTGTCACGGATACGATCTCGTCCACATATTGCTGGCAAAGATCGAAAGTATGTATTCCCGGTTCTTTTACGGCGATACCGTCGGCTATGGTACGGACACCTTCGAGGCGTTCGATTTTCCCATGCTCGATAGAGTTTAACATGCTGGGCGCTCCTTTGGCTTGCACTCCGTAAACTCTGATATCCGGGTTCAAGTTCTTGATGGCATAGGCGACTCCGGAGATCAGCCCACCCCCTCCGATCGGAATGATTACAGCCTCTACTTCCGGGAGTTGTTCCAATAACTCCAAACCGATGGTCCCTTGTCCGGCGATCACATCCTCATCATCAAACGGATGGATAAATGTGTATCCTTTCTCATCCTTCAATTGTAAAGCCTTGTTATAGGCGTCATCGTAAACACCTTCGACAAGGCATACATCTGCCCCATAAGATTTAGTAGCCTCGACTTTAGAGATAGGAGCGTTATCGGGCAAGCAGATTAAGGACTTGATACCATGAGCGGTAGCCGCTAATGCCACACCTTGGGCATGGTTTCCCGCCGAGCAAGCCACTACGCCATGCGATTTCTCTTCTTCCGTAAGCTGGGCGATCTTGAAACAAGCGCCGCGCACTTTAAACGATCCGGTTACTTGTAAGTTCTCTGGTTTTAGAAAAATATGGGATTCCGGATTGATATTGGGAGCGCTGATTAAATCAGTGCGTCTGATGACTGTCTTCAAGGCATATGATGCCTGATAAATTTTATCGAGTGTGAGCATTCTGTCTGTATGTTAAAACGATGTCGCGAAAGTATAAAAAATACCGCAACCTATTCATACTTATCTTTGTTATATTATAAATCAAAATATAGAGAAGTATGGTAGTGATCGATTTAACGAAAGATGGTTTTATCGCCAATGTCGGTGATTTTGAGGCAAATCCCAAAGATTGGAAATATATAGGAAGTCGTCCTTGCCTCATAGATTTTCACGCTCCTTGGTGCGGTTATTGCAAACGCTTAAGCCCGATATTGGATGAGTTTGCCAAAGAATTTGATGGGAAGATTTATATTTATAAGGTGGATGTGGATCAAGAGGAGGCACTCGAGACAGCCTTTAATATCCGAACGATTCCCACTTTGATGTTTTGCCCGCTAGACGGCCCCCGTGAGATGATGATCGGCACGATGGGAAAACTGGAGTTAAAGCAGTTGATTCAGGAAAAATTGTTGAAGTAATATAATATGGATATATGGTGTGGGGTGTAGAGACGTAGCGTGTATGCTGCGTCTCTATTTTTTGCTTTCTTATTATATGAATTGAATGAATAGTAACCCCAATCCTACAGAAACTCCGGTCGCTATCAATCCCGGCATCATGAAAGAATGGTTCAAGATGTATTTACCGATGCGGGTCGTGCCCGTGCGATCGAAGTTGATGGCGGCTACGACTGTCGGGTAGTTTGGGATGAAGAAATAACCGTTTACGGCGGGGAATAAAGCGATCAACATATAGGGTGAGATTCCCAATGCGATCCCTAGCGGCAATAACGCACGAATGGTAGCCGCTTGGCTAAATAATAAAATGGACATTACGAAAAGGGCCAACCCGAATAACCAAGGCATCTGTGTAACTATATGCTCGATAGATCCCTTTAATTCAGTCATATTGCCGGCGATAAATGTATCTCCCATCCAAGCGATACCGAAGATCGCTACCACCGCTTGCATACCTGCGGAAAAAACGGAACCCTGCGCGGCCTTGATACCATCTGTTTTTGTAAATAATAAGATGAAAGCGGAGGCTGTCAACATTAATACCTCAATAATATGTGACATCTGCATCGAGACCTTTTCCGTGCCGACGGTAAAGACCGGACGTAGGGACTCCATAGAACCAAAAATAACGATCGCTATCGTAGCGAGAACAAATATAGAGACCGATAAGGCCGCTTTCATTTGGTTTTCAACGCCTTTCGCCTCATAATGTTCCGTGCTAAACTCATGGTTCGCCACCCGCTTTAAGTATTCCGGATCTTGATCTAGCTCTTTACCGACCTTTAAAGAGTAGATCGCTCCCACTAACACACCTAATAAGGTACAAGGAACAGAGATCATCAAGATATTCATCAAGGAGATATTGTATCCGGACAACATACTTAATAAAGCTACCGTAGCCGCCGATATCGGACTAGCGGTAATAGCTTGCTGAGAAGCGATCACGGCGATCGCCATCGGACGTTCGGGACGGATCTTCGTTTCCGTAGCAACCTCGGCGATTACCGGAAGGACCGAATAAGCCACATGCCCCGTTCCGGCTATGAAGGTAAACAAATAGGTGACGAGCGGGCTTAATATCGTGATTCGTTGAGGATTCTTGCGAAGCAATTTTTCCGCCCACTTAACCATAAGATCAAGTCCGCCAGCGGCTTGCATACAACTAGCCGCCGCTATTACGGCAACGATCATAAGCATGACATCGATAGGAGGGGAAGTGGGCTGGAGCCCGAATCCAAAGGTGAGTATACCGAGTCCGAGACCTCCTAACACGCCTAATCCGATACCACCGATACGGGCACCTATAATAATGGCTATTAAAACGAAAGCTAATTGTAACAACATGCTGTGCAATTCTTTTGATTTAGTTTGTATTGGAGACAAAAATACTTATTTTTGCTCCGCTATGAATAACAAAAACACAAAAACGAATGAAAAGAACAAGTTTCGCTATTTTGATCGGTTTGTTTTGCCTTTTCCCTGCGCTTTTTTCTCAAGTACGCAGTGAGTTCCTGTTGGAAAAGAATTGGAAGTTCACCCGGGAAGACAGCCCGGAGTTTATCAATCCTACTTTTAACGATAGCAAATGGCAATCCGTGACCGTTCCGCATGATTGGGCGATTTACGGCCCTTTCAGCTCTCAGAATGATAAGCAAGAGGTCGCTATCGCCCAAGACGGACAAACGGAGGCCATGGAACATGCCGGCCGAACCGGAGGTTTGCCTTTCGTGGGAGTCGGCTGGTACCGGACCGAGTTTGAGGTTCCTCAATTTACGGATGGGAAGCGTGCCACGATCCTGTTCGACGGTGCGATGAGCCATGCTAAGGTCTACGTGAACGGACAAGAGGTTGGATATTGGCCGTATGGCTATAATTCTTTCTATTTCGATATCACGAAACAACTCATGCCGGGGAAAAAGAACACCTTGGCGGTTCGCCTCGAGAACTTGCCGGAATCCTCCCGTTGGTATCCGGGAGCGGGATTATACCGGAATGTACATGTAATCGTGACGGAAAATGCGCATATCCCGGTTTGGGGAACCTACGTTACGACCCCGACCGCTACTAAGGAATTCGCTAAAGTCAATGTACGGACACAAATCGTATTGCTGGAAGGTGCCGATGCCGGCAAGTATAGCGTGAAAACCAGTGTATGGAACCCGAACGGGCAGAAGCTGACGGAGCAGACTATACCTCTCTCACAGATTAAGTACAATGATAATAGTCTCTCTCAAGAGTTTATCATCCAGACCCCGACTTTATGGTCGCCGGATATGCCCGTCCTGTATTCCGCGGAGACTCGTCTCTATGAGGGCGATCAACTGAAAGATATATATACGACCCCGTTCGGTATCCGTTCAATCGAGATCATTCCGAATAAAGGCTTTTTCTTGAATGGTGAGAAGACGGTATTCAAAGGCGTTTGTAATCATCATGACTTAGGCCCGTTAGGGGCTGCCGTCAATGATGCCGCTATCCGTCGTCAGATCCGGATCTTGAAGGACATGGGATGCAACGCTATCCGTACTTCCCATAATATGCCGGCTCCCGAGTTGGTAAGGGCTTGCGATGAGATGGGTATGATGTTGATGGCAGAGAGCTTCGACGAGTGGAACAAGGCGAAATGCGCGAACGGCTATAATTTGATTTTCGACGAATGGGTGGAGAAAGACCTCGTGAATCTGGTACATCATTACCGGAATAACCCGAGCGTCGTGATGTGGTGCGTCGGTAACGAGGTGCCTAACCAATGGGATGAGAGCGGTTGTAAGATCTCCAAGTTCTTGCAGGATATCTGCCATCGGGAAGACCCGACTCGTCCGGTGACGCAAGGTATGGATGCCCCGGATGCCGTCGTGAATAATAATATGGCGGCGGTGATGGATGTGGCGGGATTCAATTATCGTCCGTTCCGTTATCAAGTGAATTATAAGAAACTGCCTCAGCAAATAATCTTGGGAAGCGAGACGGCCTCCACGGTTAGCTCACGAGGGGTTTATAAATTCCCTGTAGAGCGTAAGGCGATGGCTGTCTATGAGGATCACCAAAGTTCCTCGTACGACGTGGAGCATTGCAACTGGTCTAATCTGCCGGAAGACGATTTTATCCAGCATGAGGACCTTCCGTATTGTATCGGGGAATTCGTATGGACAGGTTTTGATTATCTGGGCGAGCCTACTCCTTATTATACGAATTGGCCAAGCCATAGCTCCTTGTTCGGTATTATCGATTTGGCGGGTATCCCCAAGGATCGTTACTATCTATACCGTAGTCATTGGAACAAAAGCGCCAAGACCTTGCATATCCTGCCGCATTGGACATGGCCGGGACGTGAGGGCGAGGTGACACCCGTATTCGTTTATACCAATTATCCTTCCGCCGAATTGTTTATCAACGGAAAGAGCCAAGGGAAACGTACGAAAGATCTAAGCATCGGTATCGATAGTAGTTATACCGAAGCGGCTCAAAAGAGTTTCGAGCGCCAGAAACGATATCGTTTGATGTGGATGGATACCAAATACGAGCCGGGAACTTTGAAAGTGGTCGCTTATGATAAGGAGGGTAACGCTGTGGCCGAGGAGGAGGTTCATACCGCAGGGAAGCCGCATCATATTGAGTTATCCGCCGATCGTAACCAATTGACGGCTGACGGAAAAGACCTTTCTTTCATCAATGTTAGAGTCGTAGACAAGAACGGTAACCTTTGTCCGGATGATACCCGCCAGATCCAGTTTAAGGTACGTGGTGCCGGAGCCTACCGTGCGGCGGCAAATGGAAATAGCGCCAGTCTGGAACTCTTCCATCTTCCGGAAATGAAACTGTTTAGCGGGCAACTTACCGCTATCGTGCGGACGGCCGAGGAACCGGGGACGATCTATTTCGAGGCTTCCGCACCGGGAGTAAAAGGGGCGACCTTGGAATTGATCAGTAAATAAGCTTGATTATCATATAACGCAAACCGCGCGATTCAAGTCCGGAGACGGCTGTGAATCGTGCGGCTTTTTTATACGATATTCCCGAATACATCAAAGGTAATCGTCTTGTCCTGCCCGTTATGTGAAACCTTGAATAGGTAGAAGGTGCCATTGGCATTCAATAACGTATATATGGACTGTACCTTGTCGCTAGCGTAAGCGGAGGATTCGAATCCTTGCATCACGATCTGCGGAACCTCTTGCTCGGACATGGCCCATGTGGTACTTTGCCACCTGTAATCCTTATTCAATTGCGCCACTTTATAAATCTGGTTATCGATCATATCCAGCTCGTAACCTAGGCTGTTCTGTTGGATATCCAGCAACTCGGCGTTGGCGAAAGTGATCTCCATCAGGTTGCTGACCTCTTTCGGGATAACGATCGGTGCGTCATTATTGATCTCATCGTCCACGGCTTTGATCAGGTTTCCATACTGTGAATAATACAGGTCTACTTCGCTATTGGACTGCTCCGCCTCGATCTTGTAAACGATTCCCATATTTAGGCGATTGATGGCGTACGTGTCATCCACGGTCCAATTTGAGTAAAAGCCTTGTTTGAAGGCGGTGGATACCGCTGCCGGTAATTGGGCGAAAGAGATGTCTATCTTCTCCATCATCCATATGCCTTGATCCGTGAACCAAGCTGTTGTCTCGGAGCCGCCGTTGTTGAAATCTACCACATAATAGTTACCTTCGATCTCAAAAACAGGGTTTTTGGCATCGGGATATTTCTCTTGGAAAGCGTTCTCTACCGGTGGAAGAGGGATAATGCCTTGATGATCATCATCATTTTTGCTACAGCCAGAGAAAAAGAGAGTCAGACCGGCTATACAGGTGAATAGAATTAGTCTTGTGTTCATACATTTTGCGTTTATAAGTTTTGGGCATAGAACAACAGGTCTATCGGAAAAGTTTTGAGCGAAATCGATTTAAGTATATTGAATCAAGAACAAGGATCTTGTTTCGACGAGATCCTTGTTCTTGTATAATTGCTACGGATTTACGTTCAAATAATAGGTTGCTGTGCCTATTAAAGAACTTCCATTATACATTGCGCAGGTGATGCGAAGAGATCCACCGTAATGTTGGGAGTTTAGATAGACACTAACATCTAATCGATTACCGGAAGGATAAGTGTACCATCTATCGCATTCTCCATAGAATTCAGCGTTCCAGCTATACGAGGTCGGAGTTCCTGTCTTTGTGTAAGCATATAAAGTCGTCGTGGCATTACCCCTGGCGCATTGATAGAGGAACTGCCGCTACTATAATCCTCTTGACTCTTCCCTATATAAACAGTCGGCATATCATTTTTTTTTCATATATTTTAAGCTTGATGCATCAAAGGGACATGAGCTTTGGGATGCCTCATAAGAGCGTATTCCCCCATTTGGAGATGAATATATTGGGCGTAGATGTCGTTACGGCAGAGTGATTATCACTAAGATAGGATACTTTGGTTGCGGCACCTGTTGTTGATATATAACTACCATCTAACCAATATACGTTTGTGGGATTAATAGTCCATCCCATCCAAACTGCTGATCCGCCTTCAGTCATATACCAAGCATAGGCATGACAATTGTAAGTGGTTGTTGAACTACTTATTAGAGTTGCTTGTGAATAGGTTGTTGTACAATATTGGTCATGGCTCGCTTTTTGTGAGGCTGATAATTCCTCACTTCTGTAGTAAGTGTCATTAACGAGTGTCCCGTTAGGAGTGTAAACAGTAGCGGCTGCTCCTTGAGCTTTTGTCTCAACATTGAGATTCGGCTCCCAAATCATGTTTAAATTCTCCATAGTGATCCATTCATTGGGGAATTTTTCGATTCGTTCTCCGGAAAGCAAGAATAGTAATTGCCCGCAAGAAGCACAAGAATTCACCCCATCCAAAACGAGAATGTGTTCTTTTCCATCTCCTTGAATAGTAAAGACCCAAGGGTATGGATAGTCTGTTCCCTTGACATGGGAGTGAGCGACAGAATCTACTACATTCACCAACCATTTAGGATATGTTATCTTTCCGTCTTTAATGACAATTTCTGAACTGGATGTCAAGATTTCTTTATCACCTCCTTGCATATTATCCATTTCATTGTCACATGCGTTCAGCGTGAATGCCAGCATGATTATTAAATAGTATAATACTTTTTTTCATGATCTCAATTTATTAAAGGTTACAATGTATTGTTTTAATAACTCTTCGATTACATTACTGCCCGTTAGCTTTTCATCGATGGTGAATTGTTTAAATTTGGGCGTAATGGTCTTGTTGTCTATCCGTTCTAGACTTCGACCTAGGAGATAGACTACGGTTTTTAGACCATATTGTCCATAAATATCCGGGTTGTTTTGTTTGTAAAGGAGTCTCTTTACGGCTTCGGAGGAGATCTCTTGCTGTAAAAGATTATTTGTATTAGATAATATCGTCTCATTAGACAGAAGAGCCTCGATTACCATTTGCCGACTAATTTCATTACCTATTTCTATGGAAGTCAACACTCCTGCTTTCAGTAATTCTTGTTTTTTCATCTTCTCAAATAGCAAAGAAGCATTGTCTTTCCTTTTGAATAACTCTTGTAACCCGTTAAAACGTGCGGAAACCTTGCTAATGCCTTCCTGTATTCCATTGTAAGCGAATATGTCGCCTAATAATGGGTAAGCAAGGCAAAGTTCTATAAGCTCTTCTGTTGATACCGTTTTTAATATCTCTGCCGGAATTTGGCAGGCTTTCAGCATATCCTCATGTGTGGATAATGCTTGCCAAGCCTCCGTTCCTGGTTTTATGGGGTAATCCCAACTTTTTATTGATTGTGCGTTCATATCTATCGATATAAACACGAGGAGGAAAATGCTCCAAACGAAAGTTACTGTTTTTTCATCTCTCTTTAGAATTTAGGGTAAATAATATAAGATTGGTATTCCTTGATTATGGATTTTCCAAAAATAGTCCTTTTTGTAAAGATAATCAAGTATTTATATGTTAATTATGATTGAATATCTGTAGATTCTCATTGCTGATGTCTTTGTTTTCGTACAAAAGCGGACACAGTGTTCGATATCGGACATCTCTTTTTGTTTTATTTCTTCAATAAATCAATTACTTACGTTTTTGGCACGGGGTTTGCTCTTTGGAGGGTGGAAAATAAAAACAAACGAAATATGGACAGAGAGATATCAAAAGAGGTTCGGCAGAAGGAGCAGCGTAAACAGTTTATAAAGCTGGGGGCGGGGATCGGTATTGCCGTTGTCTTGATTGGCGGGGTGATCGGTTTTATGCAAACCAGCCTGCAACGGAAGGACTTGGTTTTTTCAACGGTAGATAAAGGAGTGATCGAGGTTTCCGTTAGCGCATCCGGCAAGGTGGTACCTGCTTTCGAGGAAATCATCAACTCACCGATCAACTCCCGTATCGTCGAGATTTATAAAAAGGGAGGCGATTCCGTGGATGTAGGTACTCCGATCTTGAAACTGGACTTGCTAAGCGCCGAGACGGATTATAAGAAACAATTGGACGAGGAGCAAATGAAACGCCTCCAATTGGATCAACTCCGTATCCAAAACCGCAATAAGCTTTCCGAGATGGAGATGCAATTGAAAGTCTCTCGCATGGAACTGAACCGAAAGGAAGTGGAGTTGCGCAACGAGCGTTATCTGGATAGCCTAGGCGCCGGAACGACCGATAAGGTCCGTCAAGTGGAACTGGACTATAACGTTAGCGTCTTGAAACTGAAAGAGGATGAGCAAAAATATGAGAACGAGAAATCCTTGACGGATGCCGATTATAAAGTGAAAGAACTCGACCTGAACATCTTCCGAAAGAGTCTAGCCGAGACGAAGCGTACCTTGGAAGACGCCCAGATACGCTCTCCCCGCAAGGCGATCCTGACCTACGTGAACAACGAGGTAGGTGCCCAAGTCTCTCAAGGCAGTCGTGTCGCTATCGTCTCCGACTTGTCCCATTTCAAGATAGAGGGGAGATCGCCGATACCTATGGCGACCGGATCGCCGCCGGTAGCAAGGCCGTCGTAAAGATCGGCAACGATAAACTGGATGGGGTGGTTAGCGATGTTACCCCCTTATCGAAGAACGGCGTGATCTCCTTCACGGTACAGTTGGAGGAGGATAACCATCGCCGCTTGCGCTCCGGTTTGAAGACCGATGTATACGTGATGAATGCGATGAAGGACGATGTGCTGCGTATTTCCAACGCCTCGTTCTACGTCGGGAAAGGAGAGTATGAGTTGTTTGTTGTCAACGGAGACCAATTGATCAAGCGGAAGGTACAGCTGGGAGACAGCAACTTTGAGTATGTAGAAGTAGTAGGTGGCTTGGAACCGGGTGACGAGGTGGTCGTTTCCGATATGACAAGTTTCAAGGAAAAGAATAAACTGAAATTGAAATAACGATTCGAATTATGTATAAGCAGTACATCAAACAAGCGGTTCAAATGCTGCGTGAAAATACGCTCGTAAGCATAATCTCTATTTCGGGAACGGCCCTTGCGATCGCCATGGTGTTGGTGATGGTATTGGTGTTCCAGATTAAATCCACGGGATATGCCCCTGAGTCCAATCGGTCTAGGTTTATGTATGTCTGGGGTACGGAAGTCGGTTCGAAATCCCCCGGAGGATCGGATCGTAATCGTGGAGGCATGTCCAGCGAGGTCGTGAAGGAATGTTTCTATACCTTGCGGAAACCAGAGGCCGTATCCGGCTATTGTAGTGATAGCCATTCCTTGTCATTGCCCAATAGACGGCTCTTCAAGGAGTATGAGATTTGTTATACGGACGCGGGCCATTGGAAAATATTCGACCATCCTTTCGTGGAAGGAGGCCCCTTTAGCGAGGCTGATTTTCAATCCGGTATACCGAAGATGGTGCTGTCGGAACAGGTGGCGACCGATTTGTTCGGAACAGGACAGGCCGTCGGGCGGCAGGTTGTGATGGATTTTATCACTTTCACCGTCTGCGGGGTGGTGCGTGACGTACCTTCTTCATTGATGAGCTCCTACGCTCAGGTATGGATACCCTATAGCAGCAATGAGGCCCTGACCCGTGTAAATGGGGAGTATGGGGAGAATATGGCCGGTTATTTCAGCGTGGCCTTATTGGCTCGTTCCTCTTCCGACTTCGATGCCATACGCTCGGAGCTAGACCAACAGGTCCGTCGCTACAATGACAGCAAGACCGATTATAACGTAGGTTTCCCTTCCGGGCTACTTTCCCAGTTGGATACGGCCATGGGAAGCGGCGCTTTTCAAAAGGTGGACTGGCCTACCTTCTTGGCCGGATCGGGCGCTTTCCTATTCTTCTTGCTCTTGGTACCGGCGCTGAACTTAACGGGCGTGATCCAATCGTCCGTGCAGAAGCGGAAAGAAGAGATCGGTTTGCGTAAGGCTTTCGGGGCTACGGGACAGAATCTTTTGATGCAGATCTTATCGGAGAACTTTGTGCTGACCTTGATCGGCGGCGTGATCGGCATCGGCCTCTCGATGGTCTTGCTGGTGGTAGGGAAGCCTTTCATGTTGAGCGAGAACGTGAGCCTTACGGCGCCTATGCTTATTAAACCGGGCTTATTTATCTCCGCCCTTATCTTTACGTTCTTGCTGAATATATTAAGCGCCGGGATACCGGCATGGCGTACGACAAGGCAACCGATCGTAGAAGCGTTAAAGGGGAACGAGTGAATCCAATGAATGATGAACAATGAGTTGTCAATTGTCAACTATCAACTATCAAATTATGATTAAGCATATATTTAAAATAATATGGGCCCAGCGCAAGAGCAACGGCTGGATACTGGGCGAGTTGGTTATCGTGATGTGCGCCCTTTGGTTTATGATGGATAAGTTATGGGTGGACGTGCGCTGCTATAACGCCCCGATGGGATATGATATCTCGAATACGTGGCGTTTCAAGCTTTCCACGCTCTCGTCGAACGCCCCGGGTTATGTGCCCGACTCACTTTACGACTCGAACGCAACACAGGATTTGTTGAAGCTTATGGAACGTATCCGCCAAGAGCAGGAGGTCGAGGAGGTATGTGTTACGTATTGGTCCATGCCTTATTCAAACGGAAGTTCGTGGGGGACGCTCCTTCCCTTGGGCGCTGATACCTCGAAGGCGGTAGGACAGAACTACCACAAGCTGAAAGTATCCCCTTCTTATTTCGATGTATTCCGTATGAAGGATAAGGAGGGCCGTGCCATCACCCCGCTGGTGGAGAACGCTTACCGCCCGCTCGTCGTAACGGCGGAGGCGGAGGATTTCTTCTTCGGGGGGCAGTCCGCCATAGGCCGGCAGATCTCGGAGAATGACGACCTTTCCGAGCCTTTCACGATCGCCGCTGTCCTTCCTGCCTTCCGTAGCAATGACTTCGACCGCCCGGAGAACTGCGCTTTCACGATATTGAAAGGTGAGTCATTGCAGGAGTTCGTGAAGAATTTCGGCGTAAGGAGCGCTGAACTATCGGTACGTACGAAACGCCCGATGACCGAGGATGAGATGTACGCTTTCTTGGAGAAAACAGCGGATCGGATGACGGTAAATAACACCTTCGTCCACGGCGTCACCCTCCTTGCCGACCAGCGTGATGACCAACTCCGGTTTACCAAGAACGAGAACAGCAAGAAACTCTCCATGATGGCCTTCCTGCTCGTGAACGTATTCTTCGGTATCGTAGGCACGTTCTGGTTGCGTACCGAGCGGCGGCGTAGCGAGATTGGTCTCCGCATGGCGATCGGTTCCAGCCGGGGCAGGCTGGGCGAGTACATGTATCTGGAAGGTCTGGGCCTCTTGGCGATCACCGTGCCGATCCTACTGGTCTTCGTCTTCAATATGGCCTTTTTGGATAAGCTGGATTCCTACCGCGAGCCCCTCTCCATCCTCCGCTTTCTAGTAACCCTCAGCGTCTCCTACCTCCTGATGGCCGGCATGATCTGCATGGGAATCTGGTTCCCTGTCCGCAAGGCGGTAAAGATGGCTCCGGCGGAGGCGTTGCATTACGAATAAATTGTCTATCTTTGCGTCTGTCAATTCATTAATGAGAAAGGAGCAAGCGTATGACAGCTATAGAATTAAAAATGTCGTTACTGCAAGAGGTGATGTCCTTGGAGGATGAGAAGTTGATCAAGAAGGCCCTCAACAGCGTCCGCCGTATGAAGATGGCTGCCTTCGGAAAGGCTGCCCCGGTAGAGAAGTCGGCAGACGATTACGTGGAGCCTACCAAGGAGGAGATCTTGGCGGGGCTAAGGAATGCCCTGCAAGACGTGAAGGATTTGCGTGAGGGCAAGGATGTGGGGCATAAGTTTAGAGACTTGAGTGAGTTGCTCAATGAGGTATAGGATAAAAACCCATCAAGACTTCGATAAAGAGTTCAAACGTCTCTGTAAGAAGTATACTCATTGAAGGCTGATTTATCGGCTTTGGGTAAGTCTTTGAGCGAGAACCCTGATCAAGGGACGAGCTTAGGCAAAGGCGTTCGCAAGGTACGCATGGCCATCGCCTCCAAAGGAAAAGGAAAGAGCCATGGGGCGAGAGTGATTACTTACACGGAGGCCATTGTCTGCGCAGATAATGAGGGTACGGTTATTCTCCTCACGATCTACGATAAGGCCGACCGTGACTCCATTTCGGCAGCCGAGATCGATGAACTGCTGAGATCCTTACGTTGGGAATTATAAAATCTGAAACTGTCCATAATCGCTGTCCGATAACGAATCAAGTGTTCGTTATCGGACAGCTTTTTTTACGGGGTTATGTTAGGAATCAAGTGGTTACGTTTTTGGCACGTTATTTGCCTCCGTAGGGGCACAAAGTCGGATGATAACAAACAATCGCTGTTTTAGTCGGGTAATAGATAATTTATAATACAAAGGTTTATGATAAAGCAATACATTAAACAAGCGTTGAGGACGATCGGGAAGAACAAGCTGTTGAGCGTGATCTCGATACTCGGTACCGCCTTGGCCATTTGCATGATCATGGTGATCGTCATCCTGTATGTCGTGAATACGGCGAGTTTCAAGCCGGAGGTAAACCGTGGCCGCACCTGCTACATAACGACCGTCATGAGCAATGGCAAGGATGATAACCGGCGCATTTCCTACTCGTCGTTGGGACTGCCCTTGGTGAAGGAATGCTGCTATCCGCTGAAAGGGGCGGAGGCCGTTACCGCCATCAACATGGATCGCTATAGGCCGTTGACCGCCTCGTCTATGGACGGGCTTAAGAACCGGACGAGTTACATCTCTTATACGGATACCGCCTTCTGGAAGGTCTTCCAGTTCGATTTCCTGCAAGGAGGCCCCTTCAGCCCGGCGGCTTTCACGAGCGGTATCCGCGACGCCGTGATCAGCGAGAGCGTGGCCTTGGCCCTTTTCGGCACGGACCAAGTCGTGGGGCGGGAGATGAAGCTCGATTTCATCGTCTACAATATCTGCGGGGTCGTGAAGGACGTATCCCGGTTCGCCTCGAAAGCGTGGGCGGAGGTCTGGATCCCTTACACGGTGCGGGACAACGGGGGATACCAAGAGGGCATCAACGGCTCGTATAGCTGTTGCGTCCTGCTGAAACCGGGCGTCACGAGGGAGGAGTTGAGAACCGAGGCGCTGCGGAAGGTCGAGGAGTTCAACGCCAAGACCCGGGACGTCAAGGCCGATATCCTTCACCAGCCCTCCACCCAGATCGAGGAATGGATCGGCGGCGGTAGCGAGTTCGGGGCGAACCTCTTCTACCTCTACGTCCGTTACGGCATCATCCTTTTCATCCTCCTGCTGGTTCCGGCCTTGAACCTATCGGGCATCACCCTGTCGAGGATGCGCCGCCGGATGGCCGAGCTTGGCGTACGCCGGGCTTTCGGGGCCACGCAAGGCACCATCCTCTGGCAAGTGCTGTCCGAGAACATGGTCTTGACCCTGCTCGGCGGACTGCTGGGATTGGCGATGTCGTACGGCGCCATGTTGTTGCTGAGGGACTGGTTGCTGGTCACCTCGCTGGGGAAGACGGGGCTTTCCACCGGGATGTTTAACGGGGCGGTCTTTATCGCAGCCTTCCTGTTCTGCCTCGTGCTGAACCTGTTTTCCGCCGGCCTCCCGGCTTGGCGAATGTCAAGATTGAATATTACGGACTCTATAAATGGTTGACGCTATGTATAAGATGATTCTAAAACAACTCTGGAACGAGCGCAAGGGGAACTTGTTTATCTGGTTGGAAATGCTCGTGGTCTCTATCTTCCTGTGGTACGCGGCGGACGCCTTGTTCGTGATGTACAGACTCTACTCGCAGCCCTTGGGCTTTAACATCGAGCATACGTATCATGTGAGTTTCGGCGTGATCCCGGAGGAAAGCCCCGATTATGACACGACCTCCGTGCATAGCGAGCGGGGAGGCGGGGATTACCTGACCTTGATGGACCGCATCCGCCGGAACCCCTCCGTGGAATCAATCTGTTTCACCACCGGCGTGCATTTCCATTACCGGGGATCGAATCAATACGCCACGTTCCGGAAGGACTCGTTGATCCGTAATGGCTTCGTGCGCTTCGTCTCGCCCACCTATTTCGAGGTGTTCGGCGTGAAGACGGCAGAAGGCGGTTTCCCCTCGGAGTTGGTGGACGCCCTGCGCGACAACCAAGTGGTGGTGACGGGCCGTGTAGCCGATGACTTCTTCGGCGATCCGTCGGCGGCCGTGCGCCAAGAGATCTATATCACCGACCAAGGCTCTCGTGATAGCGTGGCCTACCGTATCGGTGGTGTCTGCGAGAAACAACGTTACTGCGAGTTCACCGGCTATGATTACGCCTACTATAAGCTGGTGGACGAGAACAAGGTGGCCGAGGAGGGCGATTGGGTCGGAGAGGGCCTGAACACCTTCATCCGGGTGAAACCCGGTGTGGCCGGCGTCGCTTTCGCCACCAACTTCCGGAAGGAGATGGAGCAGCAATTGCGCGTGGGCAATATCTATCTGAAGGATGTTTTCCCGATGTCCCATTACCGGGACCAGTTCCTTGAGCGTTGGTTGGATCAAGTCCGCCTTTACGTGGCGGGCATCGCCTTCTTCCTGCTGAATGTCCTGCTCGGCGTGGTGGGAACCTTCTGGTATCGTACGCAACAAAGGAGCGCCGAGATCGGCCTCCGCATGGCGATGGGAGCCACCCGCAAGGGCATATTCTGGCAATTGGTGAAGGAGGGCTTGGCGCTACTCACCATCGCTTTCATCCCCTCTGCCGTCATCTTCGCCAACCTGCTGCATATGGAGGTGACGCAAGGCTCGGAGATACCGCCCGACATGGCCTCACGCCTGTTGTTCGGCTTCGTCTTCTCGTATGCGGTGATGGCTGCGATGATTGTCGTGGGAATCAGTTTCCCGTCTTACCGGGCCATGCGGATGCATCCGGCGGACGCCTTGCGGCAGGAATGATCGGACACGGACATCTGTGTTCGGAAATGAACCGACTGCTCGGAAGTGAACCGGCTGTTCGGGAATGAACCGACTGTTCGATAATGGACAGTACTTTTTTATGGAGATGCCATGGAATCAATGAGATACGTTTCTGGCACGTAATTTGCTTTTAGGTGGCAAAGCCTAGCGATAGCAAGAGTTTAACAATAACAAGAGTCAAACAATAACAATTAAAATATTACAGTCATGATCAAACTAACGAATTTACAGAAGATTTACCGTACGAAAGAGATAGAGACAGTCGCGTTGGAAAACGTGAACCTAGAGGTGCAGCAAGGCGAGTTCCTCAGCATTATGGGGCCTTCCGGATGCGGGAAGTCCACCTTATTGAACATCATGGGCCTGCTGGACCTTCCTACCTCCGGCACGGTCGAGATCAACGGAGTAAACACGGTAGGCATGAGCGACAAGGAGTTGGCCGCTTTCCGTAACAAGCAGTTGGGTTTCGTCTTCCAGAGCTTCCACTTGATCAATTCCCTGAACGTGCTGGACAACGTGGAGCTGCCACTTCTCTACCGCAAGGTATCCTCCTCGGAGCGCCGCAAGCTGGCCGAGGCCGTGCTAGAGAAGGTCGGCCTGAGCCACCGTATGCGCCATTTTCCGACGCAGCTCTCCGGCGGTCAATGCCAGCGTGTGGCCATCGCCCGTGCGATCGTAGGTAACCCCGACATCATCCTCGCCGATGAGCCGACCGGTAACTTGGACTCCAAGATGGGTATCGAGGTCATGGACCTGCTCCACCAACTCAACAAGGAGGACGGCCGCACCATCGTAATGGTAACCCACAACGAGGCGCAAGCCAAGCAAACCAGCCGCACCGTGCGCTTCTTCGACGGAAGGCAGGTGCAGTAAGGGGCGGATCTAGGACACTACTGCTCGCATCACTCATGATAGCTATCATGCGTTAATCATGAAAGCTATCATGAATCGTTCATGAAAGTTATCATGTGTCGCTCATGAAAGCTGTCATGTGTGATACGAGCAGGGAAGGCTCGGGAGCTATCTCACTAGGAAGGTGAGTGTTCCATAGCGGGGTTGCTTGTATGGACGCGAGTTGGGTGTGTATTGCGTCACCACCTCCGCCACCCACTCGCCGTCGGTGAAAGCGAAGCCGGGCGTGAAGCAAAGTCGTTTGCCGGTATTGATAAACACCTCGGAGGGTGGGTAGAAGTGTTCTTCCGAGCCGTCGGGGCGGTGCAGGTAGAGACCCACGCGGGGATCGCCGCCCATCAGTTTCAGCCGGTCGCCATAGATGGAGATGAAGTGGTGCTCACCTGCCGGAAGCTGGTTGTAAGGCTCGTCGCTGTCGGGCGTGCGAGGCTGGATGCGGAGGCTGACGTAAGCGGGACGAGGCTGGGAGTTGTAGTCCAGTTGATAGGTCTCGTTCACGGCACGCAGGTTTGCCACCCGTTGTTTCAGCTCCGGCGAGGGGCGAAGACGGGGGGCGAGTGTATGGCGTTCGGGATCGAACTTCTCGTACAGGCTCTCGAAGGAGCCGTTGAGGGTGATCTCCGTCCGTCCGAAACCGAAATCAACGTTGAAGCCCTCCTCGATGGCGTCGTAGATCTCCCGCTTGAGGAGATTGAAGGTGTTGACAAGTGTCTCGGGGCGGTACTCGCTCCGTTTCTCTACGACCCGGCGGGCGATGTCCTCGATGTCGAGCGTACGTTGCCATACGACGCTCCCCTTGTAGCTCTCGTTGCCGGGCAGGTGGCTCTTGCTGACGCGGATATGCATCTTGCCAAGGGGCTTCGGTAACTCCGACTTCGGTAATTCTTTATCCATGATCTCGTGGTTTAATGAATGATTAAGTGGCAAAGATAAGAAAGATAACGTGAATCGAATGAGTATGTACAAGATCTACATAAAGCAAGCATGGGCCTTGATCCGGCAGGAGCGCTTCTTCAGCTCGGTCTACATCGTAGGCACGGGGCTGGCCATCTCTATGGTAATGGCGCTGGCGGTGGCCTACCATATACGTACGGCGAATATCGCCCCCGAAGTGCATCGGGACCGGATGTGCTACCTTTCGAACGTGACATACAAGTTGAATGGCACGAAGAGCAATTACAAGGCGGCTTGCGGCCCTCGCCTCGTCAAGGAGGTGATCGGTAATCTCCGCGTCCCGGAGGACGTGGCGGTGACCACCAACTCCTTCATGATGCCTTTCTCTTATGGTGACGCTTTCATGCGACTGCCCGGTGGAGACGAGTCTCCCAAGGTGAGGTTGAAAGGCTGCGACGACGGCTTCTGGCGTGTCTACCGCTTCGATTTCGTGGAGGGGCGGCCCTTCACCGAGGCCGAGTTCCTCTCCGGCATGCCCCGTGCGGTGCTGTGCCGCTCGTTGGCCGGCCGGCTGTTTGGGCACGAGGCGGCGGCGGGGCAGACGATCTTGCTGAACGGCTTGGAGTATACCGTGAGCGGTGTTGTGGACGACGTCTCCGGCATAACCGCCGATGTCTACGCCGAGGCGTGGGTCACTTATTCCTCCCTCTCCGTCGCCATGGACCATGCCTTGGGCGAGCGTGACGGGGCCGTCGGCCTGCTGGAGGCAAATATCCTGCTTGCCGACGCGTCCGACCTGCCGGCTCTCTCGGAGGAACTGCGGCGGGAGGTGAGGCGCTATAATAGCGGGCTGTCCGAAGGGCAGGTGGTATGCGAGGAGCCCTTGAGCTATGCCGACAATCTCCTTTCCGGATTGTTCGGCCCCGAGACCTACATCGTGCTTGGGATGGCGCTCCTCCTTTTCTTGTTGGTACCGGCGCTGAACCTTTCCGGGATGAATGCGTCGAGAATACAAGAGCGTGTCGGCGAGCTGGGTATCCGCAAGGCGTTCGGGGCGACGAAGGCTACGCTGATGGGGCAGGTCTTCGTGGAGAATATGGTGCTGATGCTGCCCGGGGGCGTGGCGGGGCTGCTCTTCTCCTACGTGCTGGTGTTCATCTTCCGTAACGCCCTCCTCGTGCCTGGGTTCAATCTTCTGGGGACGAGCGGGGATGTCTTCCTCTCGCCGGGGATGCTGCTCAATATGTCGGTCTTCGCGTACGCCTTCGGGGTTTGCGTCGCATTGAACCTGCTTTCCTCGATGCTGCCCGCTTGGAGGATCGTGAGGGGGAATATAACGGATGCGTTGAATGGATAAATAGGAGATACGGTTATGATAATACATATATTGAAACTGATAAGGTCCCGCATGGGGGGCAGCGGATGGATACTGGCCGAGTTGCTGGTGGTGTTTGTGGTGATCTGGTTCATGACCAGCTACTTCTTGATGATGGGTAAGTCGTGGTATGAGCCGGTGGGCTACGACCTCGAGGGCGTCTACCATGCGGTATTGGCCGTCCGTCCCTCCAACAGTCCCTCGTTCGTTACCTACGAGGAGGGCGGCGATGAGGCTGCGCGCGACGTGGAGCGTATCGTGGAACGCCTCCGGGGGCATGCCGACGTGGAGGCCGTGGCGCTCTCCGTCTCTTCCTTGCCCTATACCCTTTCTTGGTCGGGAAGCCGGGTGACGAGGGATTCCGTCAGCGTAAGCGTACGGCTGATGACCGTCTCGCCGGACTACTTCCGTGTGTTTGGCATCCGTCCCGCCTCGGGCGAAAGCCCGGAGAGGCTGGGCGAGGCTCTGTCCGGGACAAGGGAAGGCAGGGATCGGGTGATATCGGCGGAGTTGGCGAGGCGGCTATATGGCACGACCGACGCTATCGGGGCCGATATCTACCTGCATGGTGATACCCTTCCCGGACACGTGGTGGCGGTGACAGGGCCGGTCCGCAATGACGAGTTCGACCGCCGGAAGCAATGTATCCTCTTCTCCTTGCTCGACCTGCGGGAGCTTAACGATCTTACACAGGTGCAGATAACCTTCCGCCTTCGCCCTTCCGTGGCTACGGCCGGTTACGCCGATCGGTTCCTGAAAGCGATGAAGCGTCAATTGATGGTGGGCAACTTCTGGGTGTCGGAGGTGCGAGCCTACCCCGACGTGCGATCCTCTTATCTGGAGAACTCGATCGAGAGTAACGCCCAGCGGATCGTCTCCGCTCTGGGCCTGTTCCTGCTCACGAACGTGTTCCTCGCGGTGATCGGCACGTTCTGGTTTCACGTGAGCCGCCGCCGTGCGGAGCTGGGCTTGCGTATGGCGATGGGTTCCACGCGTGCCTCCATCTTGGGCTTGGTGATGGGGGAGGGCTTGATGTTGCTGACGATCGCCACCGTCCCGGCCCTGTTGATTTGCGTGAATCTGGCCTGGATTGACTTGATGCCGCCCGGCTTGGTAGAATCCAAGGTAGGCTGCTTCCTGATCAACTCCCTGCTGACTTGGCTGATCTTGGCGCTCATCATCAGCCTTGCCACTTGGTATCCGGCCCGCAAAGCCTCCAGCTTGGAACCCGCCGATGCCCTGCGCTATGACGGATAACAGATAACACCCGGTTGTAGAGACGGGGCGTGCCCCGTCTCTCACCGACTGATAGAATATTTAAATGGAATGAATATGTATAAGATCTACTTAAAACAAGCATGGGCCCTGATCCGGCAAGAACGGCTGTTCAGCTCGGTCTATATCGTGGGGACGGGATTGGCGATCTCGCTGGTGATGGTGCTGTCCATCGTGTTTTACGTGAAAATGGCCTCTATTTATCCGGAGATGGACCGGGACCGGTTGCTGACCGTGAAGAGCGCTGCGCTGAAGAATGAGAAAGGGGGCACGAGCAGTGGCCCGGTATCGCCCCGCTTCGTGGAAGAGTGCCTTGCGGGGGTGCCCGGCTTGGAGGCGTTGGCGCTATGTTGCGATGACGCCGCCTCCGCTTTCGTGCAGCCGGTGGGCAGTCCCGTGCAGATACCGGTCATGAAGATGGGGGTAAACGATGGGTTCTGGAAAGTGTTCTCCTTCCGTTTCCTGGAGGGCAAGCCTTTCACTGAGGCCGATTTCCGGTCGGGGATGCCCGTGGCGGTAATCGCCCGCTCACTGGCCAAGAGGCTTTATGGAGAAGGTAGTGCCGTGGGGCAGACCTTGAGCCTCGACTTTACCTCATTTCGTGTGGTGGGCGTGGTGGATGACGTATCTTACCTGATGGATCGGGTTTTCTCGCAGGTCTGGTACCCATATACCCAAGTGCCCGACTTCGAGGAGCGGGTCCGATACTCGGAGGTGCGTATGCCCGGGCTAGGCCCCTTGAAGGTCTATATGCTCGTGAAGGACAAGGCCGATATCGGCAAGGTGCGGGAGGCGGTGGCGGATAACGTGCGTCGCTTCAACCAATCGTTGAACGTGGATGGTAAACGTGAGTTCTCCCTTCTTGGGCAGCCGGATCGCCATTGGGAGAGTATCTTCCGGTATTGGTCGAACGTGGAGCCGGATATCGTGGGAGACTTGAGCCGTTATGGGGTGATTTTCCTGCTCCTGCTGCTCGTCCCCGCCGTCAGCCTCTCGGGCATGGCCGATTCCCGTATGGAGCGGCGTCTGGGCGAGCTGGGCGTGCGGCGTGCTTTCGGGGCTCCCAAGGGGGCGTTGATCGGGCAGGTCTTGATGGAGAACTTCCTGTATACGCTGCTGGGCGGCTTGGTGGGACTCCTGTTCTCCTTCCTGTTGGTGACGTTCGCCAGTTCGTGGGTCTTCAAGATCGGCAACGGCTTCTCGGATGCCGCCCCGGATGGTGTGGACGTATCGCTCTCCATGGGGATGCTGTTCAACCCGTGGGTCTTCTTGATCGCCTTGTGCGTATGTTCCCTGTTAAACCTGATGTCGGCGTTGTGGCCCGCTTGGCGTGCGTCAAGGCGACCTATCGTTGATTCGTTGAACGCTTAAATGGAGGGAAGAAAGATATGTGGAAAATAACTTGGATACAATTGATGAACCGCTGGCGTAGCAACGTGTGGGTGTGCGTGGAGTTGCTGCTCGCCTTTTGCCTGGCGTGGTACATGGCGGATTACTTCTTCGTGGAGATCTATAACCGTAGCCTCCCCTCCGGACGCGGCTACGCCGATGTCTGGCAGGTAGAGATGGGCCTCTTGCCGGAAACCTCCCCCGACTATCGAGTCGCCGAGAGCGACTCGATCGCCATGCTGGGAAATTATGAGCGGATAAAAGACCGCTTGTGCGATTATCCGGGAGTGCAGGCGATGGGCGCGGCCTCGGAGTGTTACTCCACGCCTTATACGGGCTGTTATTACGGTATTGGTTTGGCGAACGCGGCCGATACGAGTAAGCGGGAAGCGGTCATGAGGTATGAGATAGATCCTACCACGGATTTCCTGTCGGTCTTCAACCATTCGTACGCCAAAGACGGCCGTCCGGTATCTACATCCGATTTTGATTGGGGAGACCCCCGCGCTATAGTAACCACCCGGATGGTGGAGCGAAAGGTATTTGGAGAGGCATCCGCCGTTGGGCGTGAGGTGAAAGACCCTTTCGACGAGGAGGGCCCGACTTATATCGTAAAGGGTGTCTTAGAGGATATCAAGCGTTTTGACAATAGCCTACCCCAAGGTGCCGCCTTCTTGGCGATCCGTCCCTCGGCGGAGGAGATCCCCGAGATGAATTATTTCATACGGATCGATCCTGCCGTGGCAGGCCCTCGTTTCGCCGATACGTTCCGGGAGAAGATGAGCCGTGAGCTTCGGGTGGGGAACTTCTACCTGAAACGCCTGACCTCCTATGAACGGATCAAGGCCGATACCGATTATTCCTTTGGCGTTACCTACGATTACCGGGTCCGTATGGCGTTGATGGCCTTCTTGGGCTTGAATATCCTGCTTTGCGTGATGGGTACGTTCTGGTACCGGGTGCGGATGCGCCGGGGAGAGATCGGGTTGCGCATGGCGATCGGTTCGCCCCGTGAAGAGATACGTAGCCAGATGGCTCGTGAGGGCATATGCCTGTTACTCATGGCTACCCCGCTCGCCTTGTTGATAGAGGCCCAATTCGTGATGGTCGGCTTCTTGGACATCCCCAAAGGGACCTTGCCGGAGCTTTACTGGCCGGCGATCCTGCCGCTCCGTTTCTTGCTGGTGAATATCCTGACATGGATACTGCTGGCTATCGTCATCCTGCTCGCCGTCTGGCTTCCCGCCAGCAAGGCCGCCGAGATGGAGCCGGCCGAGGCGCTGCGGTATGACGGATAACAGATAATGCCCCGTCTCCCACCGACTGAATCGTATAATTAAATCAAATGAATATGTACAAGATCTATCTAAAACAAGCCTGGGCCTTATTGAAAGAGAACAAGCTCCTTTCCGGAGTCTCTATTTTCGGTACGGCCTTGGCGATTTGCATGATCATGGTGATCGTGATCGTATGGCAGATACGTACCGCCAATTACTCACCGGAAGACTATCGGGACCGGATGATGTACGTCAGTGATACCCGTGCCTCCTACAAAGAGAACGAATCTTATAACGACTGCTACCTTCTTGCTTCCCGGGTGGTAAAAGATTGTTTCTATCCCTTGCGCTCTGCCGAGAAGGTGGGCATGGCCTATCATGGCGTGCAACGCTTGGCGGCAGTGGCGGATCATACGGTGGAGTTCAAGTGCGACGTGACCTTTACGGACGCGGCGTTCTGGAATATCTTCAACTTTCGCTTCCTCTCCGGTAAGCCTTATGGCGAGGAAGAAGTGCAAAGTGGCATCATGGATGCTGTGGTAAGCGAGTCCGTGGCACGTCGGCTCTATGGCACGACTGAGGTCGTAGGCCGTACGGTCGAGATCAGCTACGTGCCCTATACCATCCGTGCCGTCGTGCGGGATGTCTCCCTGCTGGCCGAGTCTGCCTATGGCGATGTCTGGCTGCCTTATACCACGGACAATTCTTTGTATGATGATAGTTCCGACCGTCTCATCGGGGGTTTCCGTTGTTATATCCTTGCTAGTTCGTCCGCCGACTTTGGCGCGATCCACTCCGAGGCCGAGGCGAATATCGCTCGCCTGAACGAATCACAGAGCACGCACCTGCTGAGAATCGGAGGTGCGCCCGATACCCATTTGGGTGATTTGGCTCGCGAGGACGCTTTCTCTGAGCCGAATGTACGGGAACTGGTCCTGAAATATGTTATCATCGTTCTTGTCCTTTTGCTGATCCCTGCCATCAACATGAGCGGTATCACGCAAAGCCGGATGCGTAAACGTATGGCGGAGATCGGGGTGAGGAAGGCGTTCGGGGCGACACGCTCGGAATTACTGACGCAGGTACTCTACGAGAATCTGTTGCAGACCTTGCTGGGAGGTGTGTTAGGTTTGTTTTTCTCATACGCCTCCGTACTGCTCTTGTCCGATTGGTTGCTAGATACGGGCACGGCATCGATGGGTATCGGTCGCACCTTCGTCAATGCGGAGATGATGTTCAATCCATTGATCTTCCTTTATGCGTTCCTTGCTTGTCTTGCGTTGAACCTGCTGAGCGCCGGCATCCCGGCTTGGCGAGCCTCACGGATGCGTATCATCTCGGCTCTCAACGAGAATGTTCATTAATCTCCCGCATTGGATGATAGCTATACTAAAATAATAGAAAGATATGATACGACATTTATTACAATTGATCTGGAACCAGCGCAAGCAAAACGCTTGGTTGTGGGCTGAGCTATTGCTGGTCTCGGTCTTCCTTTGGTTCCTTGTGGACTACCTGTATGTGATGGGGCGCACGTATACGGCTCCTCTGGGCTTCGATATCCGGCATACGTACAGCATCGTGATCAGCAGCCTCTCGGAAAGAAGCCCGGATTATATCCCGAAGGAGAAGCGGGAGCGGCCGGATGGTGTTCATCTGCTGACGGCGTTGGATCGCATCCGCACCTATCCCGGCGTGGAATCGGCCTGCCTTACGGATGGGGGATGCCTTATTATATGGGAAGCCGTAACCTCGTTTGGCGGATTGATACGTTGCAGGTGCCCTGCCGCTATGCTTTCGTCACCCCGGAGTTCTTCGACGTGTTCCGTATCTATGATAAGGACGGCAAGACGGCTTCCTTGAAACGGGCCATCGAGGATAACAACTCCATCGTAATCTCCGCCGACGTGGAGACGATGAATCCCGGCCTTTCCCTACTCGGGCAAAAGGCGTACCGGGGGAATGTGACCGACGAGATCGAGGAGACGATCCGTGGTATCAGCGTCCCCATCCGCCGTCATGAGTACACCAAGGCGGAACCCAACGTCTATAGGGCCCTGCGGCTAAGCCGGATGGAGGAAGGATACTATGAGGGGATGATAGATGCCGTGCGACTCTGCGTACGTGTCCGTCCGGATGTCGATAATGCTGATTTCCCCGCACGCTTCCGCAAGGATATGGCCGAACAGCTTCGGCTAGGCAACCTCTATCTGCTAGACGTACAGCCCTTGTCATATATTCGCGACGGTTATATCCGTTCGATCGGCGTAGAGAACGAGGTGAAAACCCGTGTGGCGGTAGCCTGCTTCCTATTGGCGAATATATTCCTCGGCATCATCGGTACCTTCTGGTTCCGTACGGAATATCGCAAAGGCGAGATGGGGCTTAGGATGGCCTTAGGCTCTACCCGCCGTCAGTTGAACTCGATCATGGTGGGAGAGGGTGTCCTATTGCTGGTCTTGGCGTTCATCCCGTCCTTAGTCATCAGCTTCAACATCGCCCATATGGATTTGATAGATACCTATCAGCTTCCGTTCACGTGGCTGCGCTTCGCGATTTGCGGAGGGATTACGTTTGTCTTGATCGTCCTCATGATCATCTGTGGCGTATGGTATCCCGCCCGCTCGACAGCCCGCTTGGAGCCGGCGGAGGCTCTGCATTACGAGTGATCAGGGTAGCTAGCCTGCTTTCGGGAGTGTCCGATAACGAGCCAGATGTTCGTTATCGGACACTTTTTTATGATATGGCTGTTGATATACAGCTGCTTACATCTTTGGCACAGCATTTGCTAATAGATAGATAACAGTCATAAAAACGAACACATATGTATAGGCAATATTTTAGACAAGCTCTACAGATGCTGAAAGAAAGCCCTTTCTTCAGCGTGATTACCATTCTGGGCACGGCCTTGGCGATCTGCATGATCATGGTGATGGTCATTGTCTTCGAGATACAAAATAAAGGCTTCAAGCCGGAGTTGAACCGGGATCGGACGCTTTATGTGAAGGACGTGGCGATCACGCATAAGAATGAGGAGGATGGCGGTATGAACTATTCCCTTGTCGGTGGCCGTGTGGCTAAGGAGTGCTTCTTTACGCTGAAAACCCCGGAGGCCGTCAGCATGCAATTGATGCGGATGCAAACGCTGGTCACTTCCACGGATCAAACGAGACGGATGAAATGCGATCAGATACGGACCGACGAGGGCTTCTGGAAGATCTTCGATTTCGAGTTCTTGGCGGGAAAACCATTCCTGCGGAGCGATGTGGAGAGTAATATCAAGAAAGCGGTGATCAGTCGTAGGTTGGCACTCCGTATATTCGGGTTGGCAGACGAGAGCGTGATCGGGCAAACGATATTGGTGGCACGCCGTCCATATGTGGTTGGCGGTATCGTGGAGGACGTATCTCCTCTCGCCAACCGTGCGTATGCCCAGATCTGGATTCCTTATGCTCAATCCGATGTGGATCGGCTGATAAACGAGGAGACATTGGAGGGTCTGATCGGTAGTTATCGGGTCTTGATATTGGCTCGCTCAAGCGGTGACTTCAACAAGATCAAGACCGAGGTGGAGCAAAACGTAGCCCGGTTTAATAATTCCTTGCAAGAACTCAAGATTGACTTGATGAAGCAGCCGGATACGCAGATGGAGAGCCGCCTTCGCTTGTGGAGTAATGTCGTGCCCGACGTGCCGAGAATGTTGGGGCAGTATGCGTTGGTCTTGATCGTCTTGCTTCTGGTCCCGGCTATGAACCTTAGCGGGCTTACTGCGTCAAGGATGCAGAAACGCATGGGGGAGCTGGGGGTACGGAAAGCGTTCGGTGCGAACCGTGGCACGTTGATACGGCAGGTACTGGCGGAGAATCTCGCCGTGACGTTATTGGGCGGGGTGTTGGGATTGCTGTTCTCCTATGTGGCGGTCTTCTTGCTTAAGGATTGGCTGCTAGGCTCGTTCGAGCTGGCTTCCTTGAATAGCGGCCTGACGTTGAGCGCGGGGATGTTGATCCGTCCGGCTATATTCTTCTTTGCTTTCCTGTTCTGTTTATTGCTGAATCTGCTGAGTGCGGCGATTCCGGCGTGGAATGCCTCTAATGGGAATATAGTGGATTCATTGAATGATAAGTAATAACCGGTTTTGTTAATTCTATAATTCGTCACTGATATGATAAAGCATCTAGTAAAGATCATCTGGAACCAACGTAGGCGCAATGGGTGGATTGCCGCCGAGATCCTGCTGGTATTCGTGGTTCTGTGGTACATAATCGATTCGCTAATGGCGGTTGGGAAAGTCTTCTTCGCCCCGATGGGATGGGATATCGACCATGTCTATTGGATCTCGATGGGTGTGGAAGAGGTAGACCGGAACGAGATGGATTCTACCTATCGATACATCACTTCCGGACGCAGCATGCTGACGGCGATCGACCGTATCAAGACCTGCCCGGGTGTGGAGGCGGTGGGTGCGGGGCTGATGTCCATGCCGCATACGGGAGAGAACCGGTACATGCATGTTGCCGTGAACGATTCGATAAATGTAGAGTACGTGAAGCTACTGGAAGTGACACCCGGTTTTCTGGAGGTGTTTAATTTCCGTCCCATGGAGGGCGAGAAGAAGGATTGGGAAGAGATGCTGAACGGGCGTCAGGTCGTTCTTTCCGCCGGCCTGTTTAGGGAATTTCAGGAGAAAGGCGGCAAACGGGATGAGGGGATTTCCTTCTGGGGGGATAGGCGATCGATCGGTGGGGTTACCGCCGATTTCCGTGCCGACCGTTTCACGAAAAGCTGTAGCTGGCTGTTCATGCCTTTGACGGATGAAGAGATCGCCGAGGACGATACCGATTTCCATGTGAAGATCGCCATCCGGGTAAACCCTTCTGCGGATCATGATTTCCCGGAGTTCTTCGTGAAGCAAATGGAGAAGCAACTCTCCATAGATCGTTTGTATTTGCTGGATGTCATCCCATACTCGGACTTGAGATATAGCATGGAATTAAGGAATGGCGTAAAATCCGAGTTGCAGAACCAGATCGCCGTGATGGGATTCTTGCTGTTCAATATATTCTTGGGGATCATCGGCACGTTCTGGTTCCGCACGGAACAACGGAAAGGGGAGATGGGGTTGCGGATCGCTTTGGGTTCCACCCGTTTCAGCTTAAAGGGGATCATGATTGCCGAGGGGGTATTATTGTTGACATTGATCGCTATCCCGGCCTTATTGATCTGTTTTAATCTTCATGTGTCGGAATTGACGAAAGGATTCTATATGGATTATACGATAGCCCGTTTCGTGGAGGGTTTCTTTATAACCTACTTGGTCATGGCGGTGATGATCATCTTGGGGATATGGTATCCGGCTCACCAAATGGTCCGGTTGGAGCCTGCGGATGCCTTACGGTATGAATGACTTTTTTGTTTAACATATTACACTTACACACAATTGAAAGCCCGGTCTTGTAGTGATACATGGCCGGGCTGTTTTCGTGCTTGGCAAAAATCTGCGAGTTAAAACGTCATTGACGCATATACCCCATAATGCCCGTCTCCCGCTACCGGGCTGATAGACAGGTTATGTTTCTTCGCGAACGGGCGGGTAAAGATATAGGCGCTACCGGCACCGATAACGGCTCCCGCCGCCACGTCCCACCAATCATGCTTCTTCCCATAGACCCGGCTCCAACCCACGTAGGTAGACACGGCATAAGCCGGAATACCCCATTTCCATCCATAACGCCTTTGGATAAAAGCGGCTCCCGCAAAGGATACGGAGGTATGCATGGATGGGAACGAATGATTATCGCTGAAGTCGGGCCGCTCTTTCTTCACTAGGTATTTCAGCGCATAGGTTACGCCCAATGTCGTAACCCCGGTGAATACGCCTTGTTTCAGCCCTTGCCAATCTTGGGTTGCCAATACGGTCGCTAGACTCGCCACCGGAGTGATAAACACCAATACGTCTCCCGAGGTCCGTACGGCTTTCCGGCTACCGGTCACCTTCAATTCTTGTCCGTTAACGGACAGGCATAGCATGAGCATTGTAATTGCGAAAAGGATATGTCTCATAGATTTAAAATATAGTTGCTATTTTAGGTATAAAAATGATAAACCCGACGATCGCTGCCGCTATCGCCATCAATAATACAGCTCCCGCCGCCAAGTCTTTCGTTCGCTTGATAGCCTCATTATACTCAGGGGAGACCAAATCTGCTAGGGCCTCGATGGATGAATTGACCGCTTCGGCAGCTAATACCGCTCCGATCACGATCGTTACTGCGATCCATTCCATGCGGGAAAGTCCGAATACCACCCCGGCGATAAGTACACAAACTGCCGCGAAACAATGGATCCAAGCGTTATGCTCCTTCGTGATCAATAGCTTGATTCCGTTGAAAGCGAATTTAAAGCTTCTGGCTCTCTTTCGAAATGTGAAACCGTCATTCTTCATTTTTATAGCATCTCTTATTGAGGAGGGCAAATATAGGTATTTTTTTTTGCCTTTATCGCATATCCTGACGAACAAACAGGATATTCACCTTTCATATTCCGCAATTCGTCAAGATTACTTGTTGGTTTTTATTTGGAACGATAACTTCGTTGATTAAAAAAGTGCCTGTGATATGAGCATAGATCAAAGTAAAAGAATAAATTTATGGCTTGAAATCAGATATGAAGATAAAATATAACTTTCTAAGTCCGTTGCTAATGGCGATATTGACGATCTGTTGCCTGTGGATTGTTACGGATGTCGCTTATGGTGTCCGTATGTGGGAGCTGGGAGTGGACGCATGGATCGGGCGTATCAAGGCCCTTGCTATTATATTGATCGGCGTTAGCTTATCTTATTTGTTTTTTAATTACTTGGCTAATATTTTTTTAGATAGGAGTAAAGAGCGGAGGTCCCGCCCGGTATTCCGGGAATATCTATGGGTGGTCTTGTTTAATTTAGTCGTGCTCAATATCGGCTTATATATCGTGATCTATTCTATAAATGGAACGACCTATCGGTGGGGAGAGGCGTTAATGATCAATGCGGTAGCTGTGCCGATCTTTCTCCTATACTATTTCTTGATCCGTAATAATATATTAGCCAAACGCTATTCGGAGAAAATCGTTCAATTGGAGAAACTGAGAGTAGATCAGCTGGAAACGCAATTGAAGCTGCTGAAGATGCAATACCATCCCCATTTCCTGTTTAATGCCTTGAATACGATCTATTTCTTGATCGATGAGGAAAATGAGGAAGCGATTGAGGCTGTAGAGTTACTTTCGGACTTACTCCGTTATCAATTATATGATATAAATACGAAAGTGACGATCGAAGAGGAGATTGATTATTTGCGAACATATATTCAATTCCAGCGACTTCGTATGACGAAACGCTTACAGTTCGAGGAGTCCTTTGACCCGGAATTGACCGGACAAAAAATACATCCGTTGCTTTTCCTTCCATTATTGGAGAATGCGTTTAAATATGTGGGCGAAGCGTATTGGATACAAGTATCTATGCGGGAAGAGGGTTCAAAGGTATGCTTTGGGGTAAGCAATACTTTCAATCCGGACTCCTTGGAACAAAGAAAGGGGAAAGGCATTGGGATCGACAATCTGAGAAAACGGTTGGAGCTATTGTACCCGGATAAACATGAGTTACGTATAAAAAAAGACAATACCCGTTTTAGGGTTGAGTTATGTATTGATTTATCAGAATAATATGGAAATAAAGTGTATCATAACGGATGATGAGCCAATCGCCAGAAAAGGACTTCGGCGACACATCGGTAAATTGATTTTCTGACCATCGTCGGAGAATGTGAGGACGCTATACAACTCAATAATATGCTGAATTCAGTTCAGGCGGATTTGCTTTTTCTGGATATAGAGATGCCGGATATGTCTGGACTGGACTTCTTGGAGAGTGCTCAGAACACACCGAAGGTAATTATCACCTCGGCATACGAGCGGTATGCGTTGAAAGGATATGAGTTTGACGTGGTGGACTATTTATTGAAACCGATCTCTTTTTCCCGTTTCCTGAAATCGGTCAATAAAGCACATGCGTTGATGGAATCTACATCGAAAAGCGAGGAGCCTGCTTATATCTTTGTCAAGACGGAGAAGCAACTTAAAAGGCTTTATTTAAAGGAGATTCAATTTATAGAGGGCATGGAGAACTATATTGTTATCCATACCCTCACTTCCAAAGAGATCGTTCATCTCCGGTTGAAGAGTATATTGGAAACGTTGCCGGCACAAATTTTTATGCAAGTGCACCGCTCTTTCATCGTAAATCTTTCTTATGTACAAGCGATAGAAGGAAATCTATTAATCATTGGGGAGCATAAAATACCGGTGTCGCGCCCTTTACGGGAAGAGGTCTATAAATCGATCGTCAATAATCAACTCATTCAAAGATAAGTATCCAAAAACGAACACACTGTTCATTATCGAACACTTTAAATATTCCTATTTATCGGATTATCAATAGTATATGTTTTTGGCATGCCTTTTGCCTTAGGCAGGATAAAAAAACTTATACTAAGATGAGAAGGATCTATATAGCGATGTGTTGTCTGTGGGCGGGGATTTCGGGAGTATGTGCCCAAGACAATACGAATAAAGTTCGAATAACCCTGCGGCAAGCGATCCAGATCGCACAGCTTCAATCCGTAGACGCTGCCGTGGCGCTCAATGAGTTGCGAACGGCCTATTGGGAATTCCGTACGCATCGGGCGGATCAGTTGCCGGAAGTGATATTTACGGGGACTCTGCCTTCATATAGCAAGCAATACTCGAAGTACCAGCAATCGGATGGTTCTTATACCTATGTGCAAAACAATGCCTTAGGCTTAAATGGAGAGATCTCTATCGCCCAGAACATAGCCTTGACCGGAGGTAAGATCGCCTTGAATACCTCCTTGGATTTTACCCGTCAGCTAGGTAGTGGCGCTTACAACGAGTTTATGAGCGTACCTGTTAGTTTGACATTGACGCAACCGATCTTCGGCGTGAATGACCAAAAATGGAAACGTCGTATCGAGCCTGTTCGTTACCAAGAGGCTAAGGCCGCTTATATGGAGAACGTGGAGAATGTAACGATCGCTACCATCACGAATTACTTCAACTTACTGTTGGCGGAAGATAATCTGGATATCTGTAATCAGAACTTGCTGAACGCCAATAAACTCTATGACATAGCGGTAGCGAAGCGTAAGATCGGGCATATCTCGGAGAGCGAGTTGATGCGTTTGAAACAGTCGGCCTTGCAAGCGAAAGGTAAGCTAACCGAGGCCCAATCCAATTATAACGCGATGATGTTCAAGCTCCGTTCCTTTTTAGGGATGAGCGAGCAAGACGTGATCGAGCCTGTTCTTCCCGAGGCGATAGAAGGGGTCCGTATGGATTATCAGGCGGTATTGGAGAAGGCTCAAGAAAATAACTCATTCTCAAAGAATATCATGCGCCGCCAGTTGGAAGCGGATTATGATGTGGCGACCGCCAAGGGAAACCGTCGAAGTATTAACCTGTTTGCCTCCGTGGGTTATACCGGTAAGGATATGTCCATGCGAGGAGCTTACAACCCGTTGAAAGATAACCAGATCGTAGAGGTCGGGCTTTCTATTCCTATCTTGGACTGGGGAAAACGGAAGGGAAAGGTAAAAGTAGCCGAATCGAATCGGGATGTCGTACTTTCCAAGATCCGTCAGGAGCAAATGGATTTTAATCAAGATATCTTCCTCTTGGTGGAGAATTTCAATAATCAAGCCGCTCAATTGGAGATAGCCGCCGAGGTGGACACGTTGGCGGAAAAGCGCTACAAGACCTCGATCGAGACTTTCATGATCGGAAAGATCGATATCCTAGACTTGAATGACGCCCAGAGTTCGAAGGATGACGCGAAGCAAAAGCATATCCAAGAACTGTATTATTACTGGCGTTATTTTTATAACATCCGTAGTATAACATTGTATGATTTCTTGAATAATCGTACATTAGATGCCGATTTCGAGGAAATCGTGAAACGATAAATTGATTATATGATACTGATAATAGATGATGATGCGGCTGTTCGTTCCTCGCTTACATTCCTGCTAAAACGTGCGGGTTTCCGGCCGGAGGCGGTTCCGGGGCCGAAGGAGGCCTTGGAGGTGGTCCGTGCCACGGCGCCGGAGCTGATCTTGATGGATATGAACTTCACGTTGACTACCACGGGCGAGGAGGGGATTCAATTATTGAGACAGGTGAAGATCTTTCGTCCCGATGTACCCGTGATCTTGATGACCGCTTGGGGATCGATCTCTTTGGCCGTGCAGGGAATGCAAGCCGGAGCCTTCGATTTTATCACGAAGCCTTGGAATAACTTGGTATTATTAAAATCGATCCGGACCGCCTTGGAACTGAGCGAGCAGAAGAAGGAGGCAAACGCTCCCTTGAACCGTTCGGATGCCGATCATAAATTTCATTTTGATAAGATCGTGGGGCAAAGTGCCGCTTTGATGGATGTCTTGGGGACGGTCTCGCGTATCGCTCCGACAAACGCCTCTGTCTTGATTACCGGCGAGAGCGGTACGGGTAAAGAGCTGATAGCGGAAGCGATCCATGCGAATAGCCCCCGGTCGAAAGAGGCTTTCGTAAAAGTAAACCTAGGCGGACTTTCCCAAAGTCTTTTTGAGAGCGAGATGTTCGGACATAAGAAGGGGGGCTTTTACGGACGCGTACATGGATCGGGTAGGGCGTTTCGAGATGGCGAACAAAGGTACGATCTTCTTGGATGAGATCGGCGATTTGGAACTGTCTTGCCAAGTAAAGCTGCTTCGGGTATTGCAAGACCAGACCTTTGAGGTCTTGGGGGATAGCCGTCCCCGGAAGGTGGATATACGGGTCGTAAGCGCTACAAATCGGGATTTACGATCGATGGTGGCGGACCGTACGTTCCGTGAGGATCTTTTTTACCGGATCAATTTGATCACGGTGCATTTACCCGCCTTACGTGAGCGAAGGGAGGATATCCCATTGCTGGCCCGGTATTTCGCGGATAAGCAATCGGAGATCAATGGGCTACCGAGGGTGGAGTTCTCATCGGATGCCCAGACCTATTTAAGCCGTCTCCCTTTTCCCGGTAATATCCGTGAGTTGAAGAACTTGGTGGAGCGGACGATCCTTGTGTCGGGTAAGACGCTTTTGGATACCGCTGATTTCGAGGTTCATTGCATGAATACATCCGGTGCTAAATCGACGATTCCGCCTTCTTTGGAGGGCTTGACCTTGGATGAGTTGGAGAAGCAAACCATCTTACGCTCCTTGGAAGCGCATGGAGGTAATTTATCGCATGTCGCTACGGCGTTGGGAATCAGTCGTGCCGCCTTGTACCGGAGATTAGAGAAATACGGAATCCCGATCGATAAATAAGAAGAGGCAAGGATGAGGCTGAAAGGACTATTCTGGATATTGACGACGCTGCTGTTGACTATATTGGCGGTGGTGACTTATTATGTCTTTTATACGTCTTCTATCCGGATGTTTTTCGCGGTAGAAGCCTTGGTCTTGCTTACGATCATCTATTTATTTGTCTTTTATCGCCGTATCATAAAGCCCTTGCATATCATCGGTAACGGTATGGAGCTGTTGAAAGAGCAAGACTTTAGTTCCCGCTTGGGAAAGGTCGGGCAAACGGAGGCGGACCGGGTGGTCGATGTGTTTAATAAGATGATGGAGCAGTTGAAGAATGAGCGTTTGCACCTCCGGGAGCAAAACCATTTCTTGGACTTGCTGGTCAACGCCTCTCCGATGGGAGTGATCATCTTGAACTTGGATGAGGAGATTCTATCCATGAACCCGGCCGCATGTAAATTGTTTGGCGCGCAAAGCTCGGAGGATATGGTGGGAAAACGTTTTCTTCAACTAGATTCTCCCTTGGCGGAAGAATTGGTACGGGTTCCGATGTATCAAGCGCAAACCGTCCGGTTGAACGACGCTAATATTTATAAATGTACGCATTCCTCATTTGTGGATCGAGGTTTTCACCACCCGTTTTATTTGATAGAGACGTTGACCCAAGAGGTGTTCAAGGCCGAGAAGAAAGCGTATGAGAAAGTGATACGTATGATCTCTCATGAGGTGAATAATACGACCGCGGGTATCACCTCTACCTTGGATACGTTGGAGTCTACTTTCAGCGGGATGGAAGATATGGAGGATGTCTGCGAGGTTTTGCGGGTCTCCATAGAACGCTGCTATAGCATGAGCCATTTTATCACCAATTTCGCCGATGTGGTGCGTATACCCGAACCCCAAAGTCGTCCGCAAGAATTGAACCAAGTGGTGTCCGCTTGTAAACGCTTTATGGAGACAGTTTGCCAGAACCGGAATATCGAGATTGTCATGGATCTGAGCGAGGAATCTCCAGTCGTGAATTTGGATAATTCATTATTCGAGCAAGTCTTGGTCAATATTATCAAGAATGCCGCCGAATCCATCGACCGGGACGGAAAGATCTATATCCGGACGACAGTGCGTCCTACCTGCTTGGAGATAGCCGATACGGGCAAAGGCATCGACAAGGAAACGGAAACGAAACTGTTCAGCCCGTTCTTCTCTACGAAACCGAACGGACAAGGTATCGGCTTGATCTTTATCCGTGAGGTGCTGTTAAAACATGATTGCCGATTCTCTCTCCGCTCTTACGCGGATGGATTGACAAGGTTTAAGATTTGGTTTAGTTGAAATAATCCCTTTATGGTTTGAGGTTTTTCCCTTGTAGGCTAAGGCTGTATCCTTACAGGTGTTAGCCTTTTTGTCTGCTTGTATTCATCATGCAACAGCCGTTGCATGATCATCTACCAACTGTTGCACGATCTTCTACCAGTCGTTGCATGATCGTCCAACAGTTGATAGATGATGGATGTCTCTAGAGGAAAAGTCTAAAGATAAGGATGGAAAGGACTAAAGGATACGGAGGTTTTGGGCAAGCTGTACTGGATTTTATACTATCTTTGGGCCGTATAAATGCAATAGAAATCTAATCTTGAATATCATGAAGAAAGTAGTATCTGTATTATTTATCCTTGCGATTATCGTATTTTCTGTATTAATGGTAAGCTATTCGAGTGATCAAAAGCCGGAGAAAGTTCTTCGCCATGTTGTTATGTTCGGTTTTAAGCCGGATGTGTCCGAGGCGCAGGTGAAAGAGGTTGAGGATGCCTTTTGTAAGTTGCCTTCTCAAATCGACTTGATCAAAGGATATGAGTGGGGAACGGATTGTAGTCCGGAGGGATTGCAACAGGGCTTGACTCATTGCTTTTTCTTGACTTTTCATTCGGATGCGGATCGGGACGCCTATTTGGTACATCCGGCGCATAAAGCGTTTGGCAAGGTGTTAGGAGGGAAGGCATCGGCGGTTACGGTGTTGGATTATTGGACGAAATAAAAAGAATGGGCGGGATGAATCGATGAGTCACCCCGCCCGTTTTTATATTCCTTAGTTACTTTATATTATAACCATTGATTCATGAACTGATCCATCTCTTCCGCATGGGCTTCTAGGCTTTGAAGTAGCTTGAATTGGGCTTTCGTACGGATTAAGTTATGTTTCGGGCTATGGATCTTGTAATAGGTATCGCCGTTGATATAATCGGTTAAGAAACGAACGGTCTGCATATAAGTCAATAAGCGTCCACCGTAAGGTAGCAATTTGATCTCGGTAGGAGTTAAGAACGCCTTGGCCTTTTCCATGTATCCACGGGTATAGGCTTTGAATATCTCCATATTAACGTTTACGTTATCCAGATTCTCATCGTCCTCGGCACCCGTATTGGCTCCGGTACGGATAAAGTCGCCGATATCGGAAAGGACGAAGCCCGGCATCACGGTGTCCAAGTCGATCACGCAAAGCACCTTGTCGCTATCAGCGTCAAACATCATATTGTTAACTTTTGTATCGCAATGGTTCGTGCGTTTCTTCAATTGGCCCTCACGGTACAGGCGTTCTTGAATGCACATCGCTTCGGCACGTTTCTCGATCTCCTCTACCAAATCTTTCACCTCTTCCAACCGGCCTGCCGGATTAGCGGCTACAGCCTCATGGAATTGTCGCAAGCGGAACTCCATATTATGGAAATCCGGAATGGTCTCGCCCAGCGTACCCTCGGGTATATCGGACAACATGGTCTGAAATCACCGAACGCTTTGCCAGCCTCATAAGAAAGCTCAGGAGTTACTTCCTCATAGCTTTTGCTGCGAGGGATGAATAGGCATACCCGCCAATAACTATCTCCATCGAAATAATATTTTTCCCGTCTTTAGTCGGCAAGAAGGTTAATACCTTACGGTCGATATCCGTTTCACCTTTTTCCTCCAGCTTTTTGCGGATATGAGTGGTAACCACATGGATGTTATTTTGCAGCATATCCACATTGGTGAAGATTAAATGGTTGATACGCTGTAGCACGTATTTGATCTCCCCTTTCTCGTTGGTCACTTTCAATGTATCATTAATGTGTCCGTTTCCGAATGGTTCAGCGGAAACTACTTTCTCGTCCAACTGGAACTGATCCAAGATGTTTAGTAATTGTTCTTTCGTTTTTGCCATGATATTTCATTATGTTAACTCCGGCAAAGAGATTAAAAAAAGGCCACGATAAAAATCGTGACCTTTTTTATTTCTTAAAGAAAGAAATCTTATTTCTTGTTACGGTTACCATAACGGCTCATGAACTTATCAACACGTCCGGCTGTATCGACCAACTTAGACTTACCAGTGTAGAACGGGTGAGAAGTGTTAGAGATCTCGACCTTTACCAACGGATAAGTTACGCCGTCGATCTCGATCGTCTCTTTAGCGTTAATAGTAGAACGAGTGATGAATACATCATCGTTTGACATGTCCTTAAATACTACAGGACGATAATTTTCAGGATGAATACCTTTTTTCATTGCTTTATTATCTATTTTAATTTATACTCTGTATATATTTGGTAACCGGTATTTTGGCTTGCAAAGGTAAGGGTTTGCCACAAACAAACAAAGAAAATCGTATTATTTTTTTCAAGGGCGTTGATTTTGTGTTATTTTATATGCTTTGAAGCATCATTTGTCGTGAATCTTGATTATCTTTGTGCAAGTTTTTAATCATTAACGTAATAACATAATAACAACTATGGTAAATTACAAAGATTTGGGCTTGGTGAACACAAAAGAAATGTTCGCTAAGGCTATCAAGGGCGGATATGCTATCCCTGCTTTCAACTTCAATAACATGGAACAGATGCAGGCTATCATCAAGGCTGCTGTAGAGACAAAATCTCCGGTTATTTTGCAAGTTTCAAAGGGCGCTCGCCAGTACGCAAACGCTACTTTGCTTCGTTACATGGCACAGGGTGCTGTTGAATATGCTAAGGAATTAGGTTGCCCGAATCCTCAGATCGTTCTTCACTTAGACCATGGTGATACGTTTGAGACTTGCAAGAGCTGTATCGACTCTGGCTTCTCATCTGTAATGATCGACGGTTCTCACCTTCCTTATGAAGAGAACATCGCTTTGACTAAGAAAGTTGTTGAGTACGCTCATCAATTCGATGTAACTGTAGAAGGCGAGCTTGGTGTATTGGCAGGTGTTGAGGATGAGGTTTCTTCAGACCACCACACTTATACCAATCCTGAGGAAGTTATCGACTTCGCTACTCGTACGGGCTGCGATTCTTTGGCTATCTCAATCGGTACTTCTCACGGTGCTTATAAGTTCACTCCGGAGCAATGTACGATCGACCCTGTTACAGGTAAGATGGTTCCTCCTCCATTGGCATTCGATGTTTTGGACGCTGTTATGGAGAAACTTCCGGGATTCCCTATCGTTCTTCACGGTTCTTCTTCTGTTCCTAAGGAAGAGGTTGAGACTATCAACAAATTCGGTGGCGCTTTGAAGGCTGCTATCGGTATTCCTGAAGAGTGGTTGCGTAAGGCTGCTAAATCTTCTGTATGTAAGATCAATATCGACTCAGACTCTCGTTTGGCGATGACTGCCGCTATCCGCAAGACTTTCGCTGAGAAACCGGCTGAATTCGATCCTCGTAAATATCTGGGCCCGGCTCGTGATAACATGGAGAAACTTTACAAACACAAGATCATCAACGTTCTTGGTTCTAACGACAAGTTATAATCGGAAGTTTCTTGATATAAATAAAGAAAGCCATCTCGGTATCGGGATGGCTTTTCTTTTGGTCTGTAGTTTAGTCTTTTAATACCTTACGAAGCGCTTCCAACATCGGATCTACGGTAAGATCGTTGCCGGTAGCTTGCTTGATCCACACATTCGGGGTGAGGCGGCCTTGCTTGAATATCCGGCTAACCTCGTTCGCGAAATCCTTGCCATTGAGGTAGTTCTCTAGCTGGAACTCGATAATCTGTCCGAAAGCGTAGGCGGAAAGGTAGAGCGGATAACCGATCATATGGGAGTAAATCGCTAGAACGGTCTCGTCTTTCACGCCGAATACCGGAGCGTAATACTTATTCCAGATTTCCTTGGAAAGACGGATCACGGCCTCCTGCAATTCCCCGGCGGTAGCGTTAGGATGTGCGTACATCCATTTCCATACGGAGATATCCAGCATGGAAACACCGCAAATCTCATACATGCTCCATATCTTATCCAAGATATCCATCTTTTCTTTTTCCGGATTCTCGTCTTTTATGCCCAGTAACTCAAGGTCTCTTTTCTGGAAGACAAAGGCCAGCGCTTCGGTGAAAGCCGTATTGGGAACTCCGTTGAGCATATAATAATCGACATCATATAATGAGATCGTTTGCTCTACGTTATGTCCGAACTCGTGGATGGCGATATTATATCCTTTGTAATCCATCCCTTGTGAAGGGATACGGGTACGTAAACGGGAACGCTGGCCTTTCATGGAGGCTCCCCACGCATGACCGGAACCACGGGCGGGATCGACTGCGATCTTATCCGCTAGATATTGGGCACGATCGGGGCTGAATCCTAGTTTCTGTAATATTTCCGGTAGCTTCTTTTCCATCGTTACCGCATCGGGATACAGGGTACGGGTTTGCTCGTTTAGCTTGTTCTCGTCCAGATTGCTACGGGCCTTGAAGCCATCGTACCATATATCGTAGGCTTCCAGTTTGCGTCCGAGGCGTTTGGAGATGATTTTCCCCACTTCCTTTAGTTCGGGGGCGGAAAGGAATTGATCGAACAGGGCTTCTACATCGTTGACATCTATTTCCATATCTTCCGTGAACTTACGGTCTATATAGGTGTTTCCCGTATATTTGTCTATACGCTGCATGGCGTTGAAGTTATTCAACATTTTCTGATAGCGGGCCGGGCTTTCAGGGGTACCTTCTAGTTCATTTCCTGCTTGAGATAACGTATTGGCGTACGGGTTCCATTCGTAACGATCCGAGTTGATCACCTCTTTCGGGATTTCTTGCGAGATGATTCGCTTCATGATCTCATATACCATCCGTTGTTTTTCCAATCCCTCTTTTCCTTTGTTATAATTGGCCTTGATCTCGTCGCGAAGGTTCCAATGGCAAAGTAAGCGCATGTCGGAGGGGAAAATGGTTTTTCCTTTAGGAGTTAGTAAATGCCCCATATAGATATTATAATCCGCTATGTAAATATCCGCGTCACTTTCCGTATCTGCGGCGGCTTGCTTTACTTCCGCCGGTATCCGTTCCGTAAACATATCGCCTAGCCGGGCGTAGGCCCATGCTTTACGGTCATTCCCTAACGCCTCTTTCTCCTTGAGAGTAAGTTGGGGAAAGTTGAGGGCGATGATGAAGCCGATCTTGTTGGCGTATAGATCGTCCATTAGGTGGGAACTGGGGCTGTAGGATCCGAATTTCTCATCGATGACGTGTAGAGGTCCGGTATCTAGGTTCAAATTTCGTTGCAGACAGAGTACCATCTCGTTGAAATTGCCATTGATACCTTCAATATACTCGCTGATCTTGAGGAAAACTTGGTCTTTTTTCGGCGGGATCGGATAGATAATTCTCCCGGCAGAAGGTTTGAAACGCTTGCTCATCCCCATCGGAGGTTTGCCAGAGGCGGGCTACTTGCTCGACACCCTTCGTGATTCCTGCTTGATTCTTAGCGTCCTTGGCTATTAGCTCGTCAATCGTAGCTTTTACGATAGAAGGCTGGATGCTGGCTTGCCCTTGCATAAAGCTAAAGGCGCAGGCCAGTAACATACAAATACGTACGACTTGCTTTCTCATGGTATGTTTGTATAAAGTTATTTAAAACAAATGTATGAATAATATTCGTATCTTTGGCCGATTTTTCTAATTGAGTAAAAAACAAAGAGATGAAAAAGTTACTATGTATGTGGATGGTCGTATGCGGCCTTTTGTTGATTCCCGGAAACATGAAGGGACAGTCCTTGAAAGATATCTTAAATTCATCTGCCGTAAAGAACGCCGTGACTTCTGTCACCGGAGGGAAAGCCGTGACTTTCGAGAATTTACAGGGAACTTGGATGTATGTGAACCCTGCCCTGCAACTGGAAGGTGATAATGCCTTGAAGAATGTAGCGGGAAGCTTGGCGGCTACCGAGGCAGAGAAGAAAATGAAGGAATATTGCGCGAAAGTAGGTATCGTGGAAGGTGTATTTAATTATGTCTTTAATTCGGATAGTACGTTTACGAGCGCGTTGAAAAGGGGAAGCCTGAAAGGTACTTACTCGGTGAGTCCGGAAGATAAAACGGTGACGTTACGGTATACGGTGGGTAATAAGAAGCTGACCGTTTCTACGCTTACCGCCCATGTCGTCCTTTCTGGTAATGAGTTGACATTGCTTTTTAACGCGGATAAATTACTGAAGTTCTTGAGCACGGTTTCTTCTATATCCAGCAATACGACCTTGAAAGCTATCAATAAGTTGGCAAGTGAATATGATGGCATGATGCTGGGTTTCGATTTGAAGAAATAATGTAATATGATACGATTTATACCGAGGCGTTATTGGGCAGTAATAGCGGTTGCGTTGGCATTGACCATGTCCGTGTTGGACGGCACGATTGTCAACGTGGCGCTTCCTACCTTGTCCCGTGAATTCGGGACATCCCCTTCCTCCACGATCTGGATTGTCAACGCTTATCAGCTAACGATTACGATGTCTCTTTTATCGTTCTCCGCTTTGGGAGATATTTATGGATATAAGCGGATTTTCTTGATCGGGACGACAATATTCTGCTCAACGTCATTATTTTGTGCCTTATCCTCGTCTTTCGCCATGTTGACGGTCGCGAGAATATTGCAAGGGATCGGAGCCTCGGCTATCATGAGCGTGACGACCGCTTTACTTCGTATTATTTATCCTCCACAATATATAGGGCGGGGAATGAGTATCAATGCCATGGTCGTGGCGGTATCGATTGCTGCCGGGCCGTCGTTGGCGGGCGCTATCTTATCAGTCGCTTCTTGGAATTGGTTGTTCGCTATCAACGTACCTTTAGGGATTTGCGCGATTATAACGGGTTATTTTCTTTTGCCTCAAAATCCTTGCAAGGATGGGCCGAAACGAAAGTTTGATAAGATCGGTGGAATCTCGAATGCCCTGACTTTCGGATTGCTGATTTATTCGTTGGAAGGCATCGCCCATCATGAGAACTGGAGAATGATCGCTTTACAGGTTCTTCTTCTATTGGTGATCGGAACATTTTTTATCCGCAGGCAACTACGGCAGGAGGTTCCGATATTGCCATTGGACTTGATGCGGATTCCGATATTCGCCTTGTCCGTATTATCCTCGATCACTTCATTTACGGCACAGTTGTTGGCGATGGTATCATTACCCTTTTATTTGCAAAATGTGGCCGGAAGAAATGAGGTGGAGACGGGGCTGCTGTTGACTCCTTGGCCGGTAGCGACGATCTTGACCGCTCCGGTAGCCGGGAGGCTGATCGAGAAATATCATCCCGGATTGTTAGGCGGTATCGGGATGGTGGTGTATGCGACCGGACTTCTTCTATTGGCTTTATTGCCGGGGCAACCCACCAATATGGATATCGCTTGGCGATTGATGCTTTGCGGTATGGGTTTCGGCCTGTTCCAGACCCCGAATAATAGCACGATGATATCGGCCGCCCCTCGTTCCCGGAGTGGCGGGGCGAACGGTATGCAAGGTACGGCACGACTGTTGGGGCAAACGCTGGGGACGACATTTGTCGCTTTGATCTTTAGTGTTACCTCTGCCACCGATAGTATGCCGGTTTGTATGTATGTAGCGGTCGGTTTCGCTTTAGTCGCCGCTATCGTGAGTTGTCTCCGTATCTCACAGCCCGTTCCCATGCGTGGAAGGTGAGTAGGAAGATACGATTTCTAATAGGGTCTCACCGTAGTTCTCTATGATCTTTTTGCCGATTCCGGGTATCTTCAACAGTTCTTTCGAGTTCGTGGGCAAAGTGTTGCAAACGCCAATTAAGGCTTTCTGTTGCAAGATCGTGTAAGGAGGCAACTCCTTTTCTACGGCAAGCTCGTATCTCCATTGTTTCAAACGGGCATATAGCTCAGGATGTAAGACATCCGTGGAGACGGGGATCTTTTCCGCTTCCGTCGATTTCCGCGTCGATTTCTGCTTGCTGGCAACAGCCGACTCCTCAATGTTCGCTTTAGCCTTGGCGGATAGATAGTCGATGAGACGAAAACCATCTTGGCAGGCTTTTAATGTAGCGACCTTGATCGTAAGCTCATCGCTGAAAGCTTTTAATGCGGATGTAAATGCCTTACGGGCCTCTTTATTGTCGATCTCTACATCGGAAGCCTCTATCAAAGGGAGGCAATAGGTCTCGATCTTTTCCAGAAAGTAAGCGCAACCTTTTCGGATGCGGTCTTGTATATGCTCGTCCGTATCATAGAGATTCGTGCTGGAGATCATACGGGTGAGTTGCTGGCAGAAACGTTCGCCTACTTCTACTATATCCGAACGGAAATAATCCCGTACCCGGGGATATTGGTTGCTTAATTCCGGGTATAGTTTTTGCAGATGGGTGTATGCCGCGTAAGATGTATATTGCAACTTTTGTTGTACGGGATTGAAGTCGAATAGCTCGGTTGCCAATCTCAAATAATACTGTTGTTGGGCTTGACGCAGTTGGTCTTCACACGGTTGACGCTCCGAGAGGGAAGAGGTATAACTTAATATCTTCTCATCGCTAATCATGGCGTTTCGAGTGATCGGGCTACTTAATACCATTCCTTCCAATGTCTTGCAACGGCTCAAGGCAACGTAGACTTGTCCGTGTGAGAAGGCGGCGGATGCGTCGATGATGGCATGCTCGAAAGTCAAGCCTTGGCTTTTATGGATCGTGATCGCCCAAGCGGTTTTCAGTGGGTATTGGCTGAAAGAGCCGGCGATTGTCTCCGTGATATCCTTCGTGTTCTCGTCGATCGTATATTTCACGTTTGTCCATGTCTCCCGGTCTACGGTGATATCGTTTCCTAATTCGTCGGATACGATAATCTTGCTCGGGCTGATGAAGACAATTCGGCCGATCTTTCCGTTATAATATCGCCTTTCGCCGGAAGAGTCGTTTTTACGAACATGACTTGAGCGTCTTGCTTTAGCTCCAATACCTCGTCGGTCGGGTAGGAGTAAGCTGGAAAGTCATCCTTGATCTCCGCCTTGTACGTATAAGCCGGGCCGGGTAATTCTTGCAACTTCCGGTTATTGATTTGCTGGGCTTGATAATTATGGGTTGTCAGCGTGATATAACCTGCTTTGTCATTTGGTTTAAAATTGGGGATATAACGTTGGTTTAAGGTGTGTAGCGTTCGCGTCGAAGCGGTTTTCCCGGATATTGTTCAATAAGCGTACGAACGTATCGTCCGCTTGGCGATATACTTGAGTTAATTCGATGCAAAGATAATCACTTTCGGAAAGAGCCTTACTGTCAAAAAAAAGAAGGGAGAGGCGTAATGTTCTCTCAACAAATTCCATTCGTCCTCCTTCGCTACGGGGGCTAATTGTTGTAAATCTCCGATCAATAATAATTGAACGCCCCCAAAGGGTTTATTCCTATCCCGATAACGACGTAGCATATCACTGATAGCATCCAGCAAATCGGCACGTACCATACTGACCTCATCAATCACGAGCAGGTCCATACTACGGATGATATTGATCTTATCCCGGCTGAATTTATGAGAATAGGATTTATTTTGCCCGGAGGCCATTTCGCTACCCGGTATATACGGTCCGAAAGGTAGCTGAAAGAAGGAGTGAATGGTTACCCCTCCCGCATTAATCGCCGCCACTCCGGTAGGTGCTACCACAATCATCCGTTTTGGGGAAGTCTCTTTAAGTTTTTTCAAGAATGTGGTCTTTCCTGTTCCCGCTTTTCCGGTAAGGAAGATGTTGGTTCCGGTATTTTCCAGATAGTTGAAGGCAAGGTCCAATTGTAAATTCGTTTGCATCATATTTAAGCTGTTTAGGTGAATTCACAAATGTACGTATAATCTTTCAAACGTCCTTCTCAAATGGAAAATAAACGGAGTAACTGCGCTAAAATCTACATCCCTTTTTCCTTTTTAGGAAGAGATTGATATACGATATCGTAGGATTGTTTTATAAGCTCTTTGATCTTGTTGTCGGGTACATCTTGATTAAAATAGACACTAATCCAGTATTTTTTATTCATATGCCAACCGGGTGTTATGCCAGAGTATCGAGCTTGCAACTCTCCCGATTCATTCGGGTCACATTTGATACAGCAAAAATCAAATACTTCGATATTTACGAAGCAGAACCATTTACTTCCTACATAAAAGCAAAGAACGTCCCGACTGTATTTATCAGGAACATTCGTGAAAGGCATTTTTTCATAAACACCATTCAACGAAAGGCAATATTCCCTAAACTCTTCAATATTCATAACATTCGTATGTATGATAGATTATAGCGATATCCTATAGACTAAGAAACTCAATGGTTGGACGGAGACTTCAGTAGCGGGAGCCTCTAGTTCCACCGCTGATTCAATGGGTATGACTGTTTCCGGTTTACCCAATGTGTTCTTCGCTTCTAAGTCTGAGGCATGTAAGACCATCAACTTTCCTTTATGCTTGCCGGATGAGATTCCGTTTAGGTTTAATTGGATCTTTTTGCTCTGGATGCCAGTATTGACGATTTTGATGATGAGCTCGTTTGTGCCTTTGTCGAGGGCGGCTGTGGCGAATAGCTCGCTTTGCCCGGTAACGGCTTCTTTGTTCATCGTCAGGGGCAATACGTTTGTTCCGGCATTGTGCCCGTATAATTGTTGTACATAGTAGTTAGGAGTTTTCACGATGTTTAGGTTGTTGAACCAGATTAAGTCCGGACGCCATTGCCACGCATCGACATGTGCGAATAAAGGGGCGTATGTACATAATTCCACCACGTCGGCATTCCGTTCAAGACCGGTCATAAACGCAGCCTCGCATAATGCGGTCAGGAAGCTATTCTCCCGGTTAGTCGGGTGGCAAGCATATTCACCGGCGAACACTTTGGGGCCTTGCCGATCATACGAATCATATCGTTTGGCACTATTTAGGAACCATTCCGGTGAGCGATAGAAATGTTCATCCACCAGATCTACTTTTAAGCGTTTCATCTCCGGCCATAGATATTCGAAATCTTTTCCTTCCGAATCAGGACCGGAACTGCCGATGATTTTGATCTCCGGATATTTGGCTCGGATGGCTTTCACGAATGGTTCGAGGCGTTCGGGATATAATGGTCCCCATTGCTCGTTGCCGATAGCGATAAATTTCAGATTAAAAGAAGCCGGATGCCCCATATCCGCACGCACTTTGCCCCATTGGGAGGTAATCGGGCCATTGGCGAATTCGATTAAGTCCAAGGCATCGTCTATATAAGGTTGTAATTTATCTACCGGCACATGCTGGTCCATACCCTCATTCTCAAACTGGCATGACAGCCCGCAATTCAATACAGGCAGGGGCTCGGCTCCGATATCTTCGCTTAATTGGAAATACTCAAAGAATCCCAAACCGTAAGATTGATAATAATCCGGGAATTTCTTGTGAGGAAATGTATAATTCCATCGGCTGATATTGATAGGCCGGTTCTCTACGGGGCCTACCGTATTTTTCCATTGGTAGCGTGTGGCGATGGTTGTACCCTCAACGATACATCCACCCGGGAAACGAAAGATTCCCGGCTTTAGATCTTTCAACGCTTGTGCCAGATCGCGGCGTAGGCCGTTCGTGCGATTGTTGAATGTTTTTTCCGGGAAAAGGGAGATATGTTCCATATCCAAAGTACCTGCCGTTTCCATCGTGATGCGTAGGCGTGATTTAGCCTCGGTAGCTTTGGGAGACAAGATAACGGAATATTTCTTCCAGTCTTCTCCTTTTATCTCTAGGTGTTGTGTCTCATAAATATCGTTATCCCTGTTTACTAATTCAATACGTAGTTTGATCGGGTTATTGGTCTCGGTACGGGCATATAAGGAAAAGTCGTAATTTTCGTCAGCCTTTATACCGATACCTTTGAAGCCTTCGTTCTCCAGACCGGTTCCGGTGATTTGCCCGGTATAAGTCAGGTGTGCGTAATGGGGGTTTTTGTTGAAACAGGGATTCTTCTCAGCTATACTTACATCGCCGAAAGGCTCCCAACCTCCCCATGGATTCTCAAACTCGAAGGAGCGGTTCTTGATTAGCTCCGCATACAATCCTCCATCTGCCCCGAAATTGATATCCTCGAAGAAGATTCCATACATGGTTGACTGGATAGGCGAGCCTACTTTCTGTATATCGATGTCAAACTCATGGACAGGAACGATGTCTTGTGCGGTCATGCAGTTTACACCTACACTTAAGAGGAATAAAGCCGCGGTTTTTTTCATGTTCTTTCTTCTCATATTCTATGTTTTTCAATAAATAAAGATTTAGACAATCAAATTCGCTATCATCTGTATAAACAAGATCAGGAATACCATCGCTATCGGATAAACCGTCGCATAAGCCACGCTTGGGGCTGGGCTGTCTGTCATAGAATCTGCGGCGGCAAGTCCCGGGGTACTGGTCATACCACCGGCGATTGTTCCGACTAAATCGAGAATGTTGATCTTAAAGAAATAATATCCAGCTAATACGGCTATAATCATAGGGATCATTGTTATAGCGATACCGACTCCGAATAAAGTTAAACCGCTTGATTGGAAAGTGGAAACCAGATTTACACCGGCGGATGTCCCGACCTCGGAGAGGAATAGCAATAATCCCAATTGGCGAAGCAGGTTATTAGCGGAACCGGACATTGACCAGATGACGGACCTGTTTTTCCGATGGCGCTTAATACCAAGGCAACCATAAGGATACCGCCGGTTAGTCCCGGAGAGAATGAGAAGGAATCCGAGAAGGATATATTTAATTTTCCAAACAATACGCCTAATACGATACCCATAGCGATCGGGAAAAAGTCTGTATCCGAAAGACGTTTCTCATCATTGCCAATGAATTGGGCGAGTTCATTTACGCTTTCTTTCTCGCCGGCGACCATCAACTTATCTCCAAACTTCAACACCAAATTAGGTTCCGGGGAAAGGTCGATTCCGCTTCGACGTACACGGGTTACCGTACAACCGAAAGTTCCTTGTAAATTTAAATGGCCTAGCGATTTATTGATAATGCTCTTATTGGTCAGTAACAGGGATTGCAAGGTCTGTCCGCCACTTAACGGCAGATCTCCCTCGATACGTTCTCCCAACAATAATGTCAGTTGCTCCAAGGCTTTGTCGTTACCTACGGCCTTCAGTAAATCTCCCTCGTTAAGCGTGGTATGGGGAGTTGGCATAGATATGACATTGTCGTGTTTTATACGGGAGACTACCGCTCCGGTCATGGCCCGTACCTGCAATTGTGCCAAACTCTTTCCGCAGATGTTTTTATTCGTGACTTTAAATGCGGCGGTATGTAATGTAGGATATTGGCTTTTCCGTTGGGCTTCCAGCGCTTTAGCCTCGGCTATCAAATCCTTACGAAGCATTTTGGGCAATAGTTTCACGAAAAGGATCACGCCGATTACGCCGAACGGATAAGCGATGCCATAGGCGATGGATGCTGCGGATGATTGCGTGGAGTCGATCGCTACCGCCAAACCGGGCGTACTCGTCAATGCCCCGGCGATCAGACCGACGATACTCGGGGTATCGATATCCAAGATATACTTGAATAAGATTCCTGTCAAGCATGCCGAACCGACAATTAATAACGTCAGGATAATGAGTGTCTTGCCTTTGGAACGGAAGGAGTCGAAAAATCCGGGGCCCGCTTGGATACCAATGGTAAAGATGAATAACACCAACCCCATATTCCCTAATTCCTTGGGTATGATAACCCCAAAATGACCGAATAACAGGGCGATGAAAATAACTGCCGATACATCTAGCGAAAGACCTTTGATCTGTATCCGGCCTAGCATGAATCAAGCGCTATGATCAGAAACAGGGCAAAATAAGAAGACTGAAGTAATGTTTCAAACATGTCAGATAGTTTTGAAGTGAAGCTGTTAAAGATGCAAAATTAAACTTTTTAGCCCATTCGGGCAACGGCTTGGCAGGATTTCTGTACCTTTGTGCCATATTTTAGAAAAGAGAAAGTAAAGAGCATAAGCGTGAGACGATATTTTATATATCTGGGATATAACGGAAAGAATTTTCGGGGCTGGCAGATCCAGCCGAATGGTATGACGGTGCAGCAATCTATAGAGGAGGCCTTGGCCATCTTGATGCGTACGCCCGTGCCTATTGTGGGGGCCGGCCGTACCGATGCCGGCGTACATGCCCGCTTGATGATCGCACATTTTGATTGGGAGGAACCGATCGGGGATTTGGTATTCCTCGCGGAAAAATTGAATAGGCTCCTGCCCAAAGATATCGCCGTTTATAAGATCGTGCCGGTCGTACCGGAGGCGCATGCCCGCTTCGACGCTACCTCGCGAACCTATAAATATTATGTTACGACAAAGAAAGACCCGTTTAATCACGAGCTGGTTTATAAGCTTCCCGGTCGTTTGGATTTCGAGGCGATGAACGAGGCGTGTAAGGTCTTATTCGATTATATCGATTTTACGAGTTTCAGTAAGTTGCATACGGATGTAAAGACGAATAATTGCCATATCCAACATGCGGGTTGGACGCAAGAAGGGGATATTTGGGTGTTTACGATCCGTGCAGACCGTTTCCTTCGTAATATGGTGCGTGCGATCGTTGGTACTTTATTGGAAGTCGGAAGAGGACGTTTAACGATAGACGGCTTCCGAAACGTGATTGAGGCAAAGGATCGTTGCAAGGCCGGAACCTCCGTGCCGGGACACGCCCTGTTCTTGGTAGACGTCACGTACCCGGAAGAACTCTTTCCAGTGGAGGATTAAACCATGTGGTTAGCTCTAGCCTTCCTCTCCGCCTTCTTGTTAGGTTGTTACGAGGTCAATAAGAAAATGTCGTTAAATGGGAATGCCGTTATTCCGTTTTATTCTTCAATACGCTCATAAGCAGTTTGATTTTCGTCCCGTTCATCTTGCTCTCTTTTTATACGGATTGCTTGGACGGGACGATGGTGTATGTACCCCGTGCCTCTTTGGAGGACCATCTGAAGGTATTGATAAAGGCGGTGATCGTCTTATCCTCTTGGATATCGGGGTATTTTGCCTTGAAACATTTGCCGCTGACGATAACCGGGCCGATCAAGGCCAGCCAGCCCGTGCTTACATTACTGGGTGCGATGCTTCTGTTCGGGGAACGGCTGAATCTATTTCAATGGGTCGGGTCTTGCTTTCTATCGCTTCCTTTTATCTCCTTTCCTCATCGGGGAAGAAAGAGGGGATTCATTTTGCCCATAATAAATGGATCTTCTTCACGGTCCTGTCTATCTTGACCGGAGCGATGAGCGGATTGTATGATAAGCATTTGATGCGTAGTATGGATGTAATGACGGTACAAGTCTGGTTTAATGTCTATCAATGTGTTATCATGTCATTTATCCTGTTGTTTCTATGGTATCCGAACCGGAAAAAGAGCACGCCTTTCCAATGGCGATGGAATATCATCTTTATCTCCGTATTCTTATGCGTGGCGGATTGGGTGTACTTTTATGCCTTGACATTCCCGGATTCCATGATCTCGATCGTATCGATGGTACGTCGGAGTAACGTATTGGTGACATTCTTGGCGGGAGCCATCTTCTTCCATGAAAAAAACTTAAAGAACAAGGCGATCGACTTATTCCTTGTGTTGTTAGGAATGATATTCCTATATTTGGGGACAAAATAGAAAATTAGATAATGAGACGAGTTATAGTTACGTTGTTGATCTGTGTCTTTGCGTTGGGAATGAACGCACAAGATATGACAAGTGTGTTCACGGCAATGCCAGACCAATACATTCCTCAATTGGAGCACGCTTGGCGAAAGGATTTGGTGGATCTTTATACTTCAGGAAAAGAATCCCGGCTGAAAAATACGATGAATGGCTTTTCTACCTTGCAAAAGCTAACGAACGATTACCTTTTGCTACAGACTACGGAGCGTAGCACGGTAGAGATGAAATTACTTCCCTTGGTAAACAATACCTACGTGGTTTGTATGATCTCTACGGTAAACGGCCCGGTTCCGGATAGCCGTATCGAGTTTTTCACGACCAATTGGGAGCCTTTGGCAACATCCGATTTATTCACGCAGCCAACTTCCGATTGGTATATCAAGCAGGGAATAGATAAGAAAGACGAAGCCTATCAAGAGGCCGCCTCACATTTGGATATGGATTTAATTCAATATCGATTGAGTCCGGATGATCAGACTTTGACTGCCATTTATACGACTCCTCAATATCTGAGCCAAGAGGCTCGTGAGAAAATAGAGCCGTATCTCAGTGAACCGAAAGTCTATACGTGGCAGAAATATCATTTTCAGTAATTCTTTCCTTATCCATCCACTCCGATATAGTTCAAGAGGTTTTTTGCGGTACTACTGCACGGCGGTTGCGGCAATACTGCACGTGGGTTGCAGTAGTACTGCGATAAAGAGTCTTTTTTAATGGGTAGGAGAGACTAAGATCCCTTCTTCATTAAAAAGAATTGTTATATCTCGGTCTCCTTGCTCCAGCTCGAACTCATAAGAGAGTCCTTCCGCTTTTTGAATGACATGGATATCATCGATTTGATAAGAGGCATATGCGGAGGCCTTGAATGCGGTCATCACGATATCGGGTACTTGGGAAGAGCGTATTTCCCACTCCGTATATAACCATTTGTTCTGGGTATCCATCCAAACTTCCTTATGGATATTCTCATGAAGGATATCCACCTCGGTACCTTTTGTCTCCGTATCTATCTCAAGGATTGTCGCTCCCGGATACATCTCTGAAATGAGTTCCTTAATAGCGCTGGGGGTAACAGAGGGACGATGCTCGTTGTCGCCGTTACCATCGGTTACTTCCTTGATGAGAATACCACCTTCCGTATAATGTAGGTCTGCATCTTGCTCGCCATTTTCAACGTCGAGAACGTAAATGGTACCAGCGTCCGGACGTTCTAGCATATCTACATCGTCTATCTTCCATTTAGCGTATAGGCTTGCCTCGAAACTGTTTTTTACGGTTTGGGGCAAAGCGTTGTAAGGAAGATCGGTCTCTGTCAGCATCCAGTTGCCTTGCGGATCAAACCACGCTTCAGCCTCATATGAACCGGTGTAAAATTCTGCTTTGACATAGCCTGCCTCGTTCTCCCAACTGACACGTTGCGCATCCGGATATTTTGTGTCAAAGGCTTGTTACAATACTCTCAGGTGTGAATTTGTCATCATCGTCATCACATGACATGAATACGAATGAGCTGCAAACCAAAGTTGCCATTATGAATGCTTTTGTTTTCATACGATTGATTTTAATTAAAAATATATTAATACTTATCTTAGAGTGTCTATTAGTCATCGATATCAATCAAGTTCCCTTTTAAGTCGAATGTCATCTCAAGACCGTTATCTAGCTTTATCTCATAATCCCGTATCTCTTTTTCTATTTTAACAACCTTATTCGATGAATAGTTTTTCTTGATAAGGTCTTGTATTACCTCCGGAATGATCGCTGGCGGGATAGGGAGCCCATGCCGTTTAATCTCTTTCCATTCTCCTTTATGGTTAAACTCAACATTGGTCCCGTCCGTGAGGATCACGTCGTAACTGCTAATCCGGATCAGATTTTTCTCTATTTGGATATGCGATACTGGGATGTCTTTAAAATGATCCGATATGAATTGGCGGCTGGAAACCGGCAATATGTTGGTGTCACTCGTGATCTTATCGTTGCCGGCACAAGCCATGACAGATAATAATGATAAGACTATCAGTAAATAATTGATCCTTTTCATATGCCTTGTTTTTTATTATACCGCAAAGAAAAGGATGCATTTTGGAAAAAATTGGGAATTTCGGCCGTTAATAGAATAATAATGTGAATGTATGCATGCCATTTGCGTATTGGTAATCTATCCGGATCGAATATAGATCGACTATTGATTTGACAATGGCCAACCCAAGGCCCGTCGATTCTTGTTGTTTGCTTTGGCTGGCAAAACGGGCAAATAATAATTCCTTATCAAGGGTTTTGTCGATTCCCGTATTTGCGATTGTAAGCATACGACGAGAGATCGTGATTCCTATATCCCCTTTCTCGTAATTATGGACATAGGCGTTTTTAATGAGATTGGTGATTAACGTAGTGGCCAGCGATTCATTCATGGTGCATACCAAACTCTTTTTCTGAAACTCGTAAGTGGAGAGCTTTTTCTTTCGTATATGTCATTAATTCCTTCTAATATCTTATGGATAAGATGATTTAGGCAAATATCCCGGGTCTCGGGGAATTGTTTGTTATCTATCCGAGAAAGTAATAGGAGGGATTTATTCAACCGGATGATGCCGTTCAACGCTTGATGCAAGCCAGCGATCTCTTTCAGTTGATCTTCTGTGCAATCTGGATGTTCGCTTAATAATTCTAATTTGTTCATGCATACGGCCAATGGAGTTTGTAACTCGTGGGCGGCATTCTCTACGAAATGTCTTTGTTTGTTGTATAGCTTGTCGCTCTGGTTGACGCTTTCTTGAACGGTCTCGTTTAATATCTTAAATTCCTCGATGGGTGTAGGGTTGTTTAATGGAGGATTATATTTGCCTACTTGAAAACTTTTCAGCCAGCTTAATAGCTTATATAAAGGCTTAAAGCTTCTTTTGAATCCTCGATGGATCACGAATAAGATGCAACTTATCAATGCGATATATAAGACGGCCATGCTCCAGATAATCGTCTCGATCATATCTTCTTGTTCTAAGGTGGATAACTCCAGCATCAGTTCGTAGAATTTACGATCTTTTGTCATGAAATAAGTGCGTAAGGCACGAACTGGTTCGTATTCTTGCTCTATCTCTATGTATACCGTAGTATCGTAGAACTCGTCCTTATCTAGTTTCGCTTCGCTTTCCGGAACCTCACGAATGTAGTACCGGGTCATGATATCCACATGATCTTTCAGCAATGTGCTGTCCGCTAAGGCGGAGCGGATGATAATCTCTTTGTAGTTCTCAAGGCTGTCATTTGTCTCGTCTTCTACCTCATGTAGAATCATAAGGCAGAAAACACATCCCCAAGCGGCGAAAATGACCAATATGGGGACAAATAAATTGCGGAGGGTGTAATGGATTAGCTTCATATTTATTCCTCGTCGGTCATTTTGTAACCGAAGCCATAGACCGCCTTTATTTCGGGGATGGCTCCGGCGGCTTTTAATTTCTTTCGCAAGTTTTTTACTTGGCTATAGATGAAGTCGAAATTATCGGCTTGGTCTATATAATCTCCCCAGACGGACTCGGCTAAAGTAGCTTTGCTGATCAAACGGTTGGGGTTGGATATGAAATAGTAGAGCAGATCGAACTCCTTACGGTTCAATACGATCTCTTTCCCGTTTATATAGACGGAATGTTTATCGGGATATATCGTTAGGTTCGCTAAAGACAGTTGCAATTCCCCATCTTGTTGCTTGCGGCGGATAACGCTCTTGATGCGGGCGTTCAATTCCGCCAGATGGAAAGGCTTGGTCAGATAATCATCGGCCCCAAGATCTAATCCTGTAACTTTATCCTCGATAGAGTCTTTTGCGGAGATAATGATGATACTGTCTTTCTTGCGTAAGGCCCTTAATTCCTTCAAAAGGGTAAGGCCGCTACCTCCCGGAAGCATGATGTCCAATACGATACAATCGTAATCATAATCATTTATTTTAAGAGAAGCTTCCCGGAAAGAGGAAGCGCTCTCTACCACATATCGTTCTTTTTCAAGAGAACGAACGATAACTTCTCTCAGTGCGTTTTCATCTTCGACTACCAGAATTTTCATAGGCTAGCTTGTTAATCACACAAAGCTACTGAAATATTCTGATAAAAATCTGGAATAAGAAAAGATTCAGTATCGTTCTACTTCAATAATTGGGCCTCTGAGTTAAACGTGAGACGAACCTCATTGTTCTCATGCTCTAGTTTGAATACGTAAAATGTTCCCGAAGGCTTGTCTATTTGTGTCACCTCATCTATCTTATATTCATGATAAGCCGAATTTGTTAGGTTATCCATGATGTCTACGGGAACATCTTCGGCATGGATATCGAATTTCGTACTTAGCCACTCGTTATTTTTGCCGAGCAGAACCTCTTTCTTAACGCCTTTATCCTTGATGTCGACTTCTACACCTGCGGCATCTTTATCGTAATCGGTAATGGTCGCCCCCGGATATTTTATCTGGATCACCTTTTGAATCGCTTGAGAGACCGATTTGTCATCGAAACCTTGTTTCTTTTGTTGGCAACCTACGGTGAGGAATAAGCAGCAGCTCATGAATAAAATGGCTGTAAATGATACTTTTAGTTTCATAACGTTTAAGTTTTCTATTACAAACAAACGGGTGACAGGCAAAGTTTTTTCCAAATAAGTTAATTTTCCATGATATGTTTTTCTTCCTTTGTCGTCTTGATTATAGAAATGGAACTTGAGACGTTTAAAATAACCGTACTACCTCTCCGGCAGAAGATCTTGAATTTCTCCCGGAGACTGGTTGAGGACGCAGCCGATGCTGAGGATGTGGTGCAAGAGGCATTCATAAAGCTTTGGTATATCCGGGAAAAACTGGATGCCTACCATAGCGTGGAGGCGCTGGCTATGCAGGTTACGAAAAATCTCTCATTGGATAAGATAAAGTTGCGAAAGCCGCAGGGATCGGAGTTGGAGAGCGTTACATTGATATCGGAAGCGGTAAGCCCGGACGAACAACTGGAGCAAAAAGGATGCCGCCGAGTGCATACGGCGCTTGATCGCCCAGTTGCCCACTTTGCAGCAAACCATTATCCGGATGAAGGATATAGAAGGCTATGAGTTAGCCGAGATCGCGGAGATCACGGCTACACCGGTCGAGAATGTCCGGGTGAATCTCTCAAGGGCTCGGAAAAAGATACGGGAACAGTTTTTACAATTAAATAAACAAGAGAAATGGACATAGACGAGTTATTAAACCGATATTTTGAAGGAGAAACCTCTTCGGAAGAAGAGCGGGAACTTCGAGCCTTCTTTACTTCCGGGAATGTTCCGGACAGGTTGGCGGTCTATACGCCTATGTTTACCTATTTGGAGGAAGAGAGCCGGAAGGAGCGACAGCCGGATGAGGCATTGATTCCGATTGATGAGGATATCCTTTTTATGCTGGATGCGGAAAAGGTGGAGGAAAAGAAGACATTTACTTTACGATCCGTGTTGTATTTGGTATCCGGTATCGCCGCCAGTTTCTTGCTGCTTTTGGGGCTTAACCATCTGTTGAATCCGGTAGATCCTTGCTTCTGCTCGGATAATTATGTCGTTATAAACGGTCGTTGTTATACGGATATTCATAAAGTTCGCTCCATGGCGCTGGAAGCTTTGCAGGAGGTGGCCACTCCTACGGACGAGTACTTCCCGGAAGTGGATCGTGATGAGGCCGATCGTGTGATTATAGATAACCAATTGGACGAGCTTCGTTCTTTATTTGATGATAATGAATAAAAATACTGTAAATATGAGACAGTTCGAATACATGTTATGGTTGCTGGTGGCGGCATTTTGCTTAATGCCTTGTGGTGTCTCGGCTGCCGAGACACAGAAAGATTTGAAGATTCAGGAAGTCTTTCAACGATATGGCAAAAAACGTAGTGTCACGATGGTGGAGTTGTCTAACGAGATGTTGGAAACGTATGGCATGACTCGTTATAAGAGTATTACGATCAAAGATGATCCGGAAGCCCTGCGGTTTACCCGCCAATGTCTGGAAGCGGACCAGAAAGGGGCCCGGAAGATCAAAGAGGTGACGGACGATGGAGGGGTAGTCTCCGCTTATTACCAGTTGAAGGGCGTAGAAGCAGATATCAACCGTTTTGTCCTTTTTAAGGTCAGCAAGAAAGGGGTAATAACCTTGGTGTACATTGAGGGAGATTTGGATAGTGATGATTTAATCACGCTATTATTTACGAAGAAAGATTTATAAACAAACAAAACAGATAGGAAGATGAAAAGAATACTTTTTAGTCTTAATGGCTTGCTTCCCGGTAATCGGGTTGATGGCCGCTGAGGTTGAGCCTTTGGCTGGGGATACGATTATCACCCTTGAGAGAAAACGTATCGAGGTGAAAGATAATGGCGATCGCATGAAAGTCAGGGTGTATGAGGTAGACGAGGATGGTGATTCCGTGGACGACGAGTTGATCTTCGAAGGGCATTACCGGGACGGACAAAGCTATGAACGCCGTAAACACGTGAAGTCTATCAATATCCCTGTGCCTACTTGGGATAAAGACTTCAATCCGCATTGGGCCGGTTTTGGAATGGGCTTCGCGAACTTCGCGGATGGGAGTTTACATGTAAATGATGTAGACGGAGTCTCCCTTCGTAGTGGAAACTCATTGGAATATAATTTGAATGTATTGGAAAAAGCGTTCCCGTTCTCTCGGTATCGTTGGGCGGTGGTGATCGGTGCCGGTATGCGTTGGAGCCGTTACCGGATAGATACGAATGAGTATTTCAAGGAGATAGACGGTGTTACGGCTTTACGTCCGGCTCCTGAGAGTGTTACGTTGAAAGCGAGTAAGCTGAATATCACGAGTCTGACCATTCCGTTGTTATTGGAATGGCAACCTAAAAAGCGTTCGAGTGAATTCTTCTTGTCTGCGGGTGTAGTCGGTGTGATCAAGACTTGTTCTTCCTCGAAGATCGTATATAATGACGCTTCCGGTAAGAAGCATAAGGAGAAAATGGATTCCGGTATGAATATCCGTCCGGTAACTATGGATTTCTTATTTCAAGCCGGTTGGGATTGGATCGGTCTTTACGCTAAGTACTCACCGATCGACCTCTTTGAAAATGGGAAAGGTCCGAAGGTGCATCCGGTTTCTATCGGCTTGCAGTTGCATTTGTAGGTCGTTGAGTTTTTGCGAGATAAAGAACGTACGATATGCCGGATCTTGTTAGCAAGGTTCGGCATTTATCTTGAAAGAACTTATTTTATACTTTTTTGATGGTGATCGGGAAGTATTGCAAACTTATCCGGCGATATGGCCATTTCTTAATCGTGGAAATAAGATGAACTTTGCAATATAAATAGAAGACAAAGTAATAATAATAAAAAGGAGGTTCAAGATGGGTTTTATTAAGGTAGGTGTCGTATTGTTCGCAAGTCTTTTGGTAGGAATGGCGAACGCTAGTAATGGAAATAAGAATAATAACAATAAAACAGAAAATAAAATGACAGTAACAGAATTAACACAAGAAGATTTCGTAAAGAAAGTGTATGACTTTGAGACAAACCCGAACGCTTGGAAGTTCGAGGGTGATAAACCTGCGGTTATCGATTTCTATGCCACTTGGTGCGGCCCTTGTAAGATGATGTCTCCTATCTTGGATGAGATTAGCAAAGAGTACGAGGGTAAAATCAACGTATATAAGGTGAATGTCGATAAAGAGGCGGATTTAGCGAGTGTTTTCGGTATCCGTAGTATTCCTTCTTTATTGTTTGTACCGATGAAGAAAGAACCGAGTATGGTTCAAGGGGCTATGCCGAAGAATGAGTTGAAGAAATTGGTAGATGATATTTTATTAGAGTCGAAATAACTCGTATAGTGTGTTTTGGGGATTAGTGATGCGGAAGTTTGCTGGGAATAAAGTGAACTTCCGCTTTTTGTTTATATAATATTGTTATCTTTATCCGTCTTAAAATCCGGAAGAAATCTATGGAATATATTTTTAATACTCGCTTAAGAGGTAATATAGCGTTGCCCGATTCGTATCACACGAACCTTGCTTTGCAGAAAGATAATACGCTTTACAAGTTTATTTGGGTACAAAGCGGTTCGTTGCGACTGGAGATCGATCACGTACCGACTACCTTAGTGAAAGGTGAGATTATTCCCTTGACTCCTTTGCACCATATCGAGTTCAAGGCGATCAATGGCGAGTACTTGACCCTTCTGTTTAACAGTAACTTCTATTGTATTTTCGGACATGACAATGAGGTGTCGTGTAATGGTTTTCTTTTTAACGGGACTTCCAATGTGATGCAATTGAAATTGAGCGAATCCCAAGTTGCCTCTTTGCGCGATATCACCGACAGCCTAACGAGTGAGTACGCCATAAAGGATAAGTTGCAAGAGGAGATGCTGCGTATCTTACTGAAACGTTTCATTATTTTGTGCACCCGGATCGCACGTGAGAAGTTTTCGGTAAGCCCGGAACGGGAAAAGGCGTTCGATATGGTTCGCCAGTTCTATGTATTGGTAGATAACCATTTTAAGGAAAAGAAGATGGTCCAAGATTATGCGGATATGCTGCATCGCTCCCCAAAAACCCTATCCAACCTTTTTACGACTTGCGGATTACCTTCTCCGTTACGGATCATTCACGAACGAATTGAGGCTGAGGCCAAACGATTGCTATTATATAGCCAGAAGAGCGCGAAGGAAATCACGGAGATCTTGGGCTTCGAGGATCAAGCCACATTCAGCCGTTTTTTCAAGAAAATGACGGGAGAAAGCGTCTCTGAGTACCGGAAAAGAGAGAAACGGGAATAATTGCTAACTCATCCGGTAAAATCGCCATTTACGGGATAGGTGTTTCTACCGATCTTTGCGGTATAAGTTCAATACTATAAAACAAATAATAAGATGAAAAAGTTGAATGACCTGTTTTACTCGTTTTTGCAAGTGGCGGCCTCTACTCAGAAGCTAGGTATTAATTTGATCCGTATATCGATCTTGATCATATTTGTGTGGATCGGCGGTTTGAAGTTCTGGAATTATGAAGCGGAAGGCATCGTTCCGTTTGTGGCGAACAGCCCTTTCATGAGTTTCTTCTATACAAAAAGCGCTCCCGAATATAAGACGTATAAATTAAAAGAGGGTGAGTTCGATCAAGCGAAGCATGAGTGGCATCAAGAGAATAACACGTATGGCTTCTCTCGTGGCTTGGGAATCTTGGTCATGGCGATCGGTATCTTGACTTTCCTCGGCATTTTCTCGCCGAAGATCGGTTTGGTAGGAGCGGGGTTGGCTATAATCATGACGTTCGGGACGTTGTCCTTCTTGGTCACGACTCCGGAGGTCTGGGTACCTAATCTCGGCAGCGGGGAATTTGGTTTCCCGTTATTATCGGGGGCTGGGCGATTGGTGATAAAAGATACGGCGATACTGGCCGGTGCGATCGTGGTGCTGTCGGATTCGGCGCAACGGATCTTGAAAAAGAAATAAGCGAAACAAGAAAAAGGGGAATGGTTTTAATGCCATTCCCCTTTTTCTTGTTGGTTACCGTTTATTCTGTACGATATTCGGGTTTGCGTCGATCTCGCTTTGCGGAATCGGGAGTGCTACCCGGGGATCGGAAGCGTTGATCACCTGTGCGTCGGTAGGTAATTGCGGCAAATGCCAACCGCCCTTGCGGATTACCGGAATATTGTTACGCATGTAATCAAAGAACGCATGTCCTTCGCCAACCAATTCTTTGCGGCGTTCTTTAAGGATTCTCTCTAGGGAAAGCTCGGAGTCGCTAACGGATTTATTGGGGTTGGCTCGGCTTACGATTTGATTCAGGTAGCCTAACGCCTCGCTACGTTTTCCTAGCTTGAAAGCCGCCTCGGCCGCATTTAAGTATATCTCGGACAGACGGATGATGCATAGGTCATTGTCTTGCGGATTGCCGGTCAATACATCTCCTGTTTTTCCGGGATACTTCGTCAGATATTTAGGATGTCCGGTCGAACCGGTTGGAAGGATATCCTCGTCCGGTTTTTGAGGTAAGCGGCATAAGGCATGGCGAACATCATCCGGGTCTTCACCCAGTAAATCCAAGAAATCTTTCGTCAAGACCAAATTGTTCCAATCTTTCACGTTATCGGCATATACCATGGGAGCGCCTTCTCCGCCACTACCGCCGGAAGGCTCGGTAAGCGTAAAGTAGAACTCGACCAGGGATTCGGAATTGAAGTCTTGTCCCCATACGGAGGTATACTCATCGTGCGTGAACAAGGTATAAAGACCTCCGTTATTGATTACTTCTTGAGCGTATTTAAGGGCGTTCTCGTTATCGTTCATATATAAATAGATACGAGATAGAAGTGCTTTCACGCTCCATACATTTTGGTGACCGTCGAATTTGGTTGTAACAAGGTTGGGTAAGGCTTCGGTCAGGTCTTTGATCACTTGGTTGTAGCATTCGGCTACCGTGTTGCGAGACGGTTGGTGAGTCGGCAACTCCGTCTTGATCTCGATGGGAACACCCAAGGACGCCCCATTATCCAGTGTATAAGGCATGCCAAAGAGGCGGGTTAAATCGAATAAGGCCAAGCCACGCATAGCCAACGCCTCTGCTTTTATACGGGCGATTTCTTGCGTGTCGGAGGTTTGGACGCTACCGTTGTCTATTTTCTCGATTAAGCTGTTCGCTTGATGAATCACGATATCGGGTTGGTTCCATACTCTCGTGATATTAAAAGCGTCGTCGGCGGCTACGTTGAACAGATAGTACGGAGATACACGTCTGCCGGGACCTTTGTCAATACGAGCTTGTACGTCTTCGCCACGGCAGTCGGCATAATAGAGGTAGTTGTCTCCATAATAACTATGCTCGGATGCTATGCGATAGATTCCATTTAATGCGGTTTTAGCGTCTTCCAGTGACTGAATAGCGTTATCGCTGGTCACGGAAGTGGAGGGATCCAGATCCAGCCAATCTCCGGAGCAAGCCGTGAATAAGAAAGGAAGAGCGCTTACGATATATTTAATTGACCATTTCATTGTATTTCTTTTTTATCGAATGAATTGTTGTGTTTAGAAATTAACTTCCACGCCGAAACTAAAGGTGCGCATGGGCGGTGTCTCACAGAATACCTCGCCGGATACGGGCACTTCCGGATCATATTGCTTCCATTTCGCCCAAGTCAGCAAGTTGCTGCCGGAGAAATAGACACGGACTTTATCCAGCAAGACTTTATCGGTCCAGTTATGAGGCAGGGTAAACCCGAACGTCAGGTTCTTTAACCGCAAGTGATCCGTACTATGTACGAAGCGAGAGGAACCACCGCTCACTTTGTCGGAGCGTCCCAATACGAAACGGGGAATGTCGGTGATATCACCGGGCTTTTGCCAACGGTCTAACTCATAGATGGGCAGGTTGCGGTTTCCTTCGCTGGCTCCGTCTGTCTCGATATACGTACCGGTCTTGTCGAAAGAATAGCCGCCCAATGAATAAGAGAGCGTAAAGGCCAAGTCGAACCATTTATAAGAAAGGATATTGGTAAGGCCGCCGGATATCTTCGGATCTACTTGTTTATAAGGAACCGCTTGCGCCTCATTGACATCTTGGGTCAAGGTGCGGTCTAGATTGCCGTTCTCGTCTTCCGTATTTTTATAATACAGCGCATTTCCGCTCGAGGGATCTACCCCGGCGAATTCCTTTACATAGAATGTATTGAATGGCAATCCTATTTTCCGGATAAACCAACTACTTTCCACCACTTGATCGAGATTACCATCAAGGGCCACGATCTTATTCTTGTTATGTGTCAAGTTCAATACCGTAGTCCAATTAAAATCTGCGTTTGAGATATTCAAGGAACGAACCTCCAGCTCGACACCTTTATTGTTTAACTGCCCCAGATTACCCAGATAGTTCAGGAATCCGGTCGTGGCGCTGATCGGACGGTTGTAAAGCAAATCCTTGGTGTCACGATTGTAATACTCGAGCGTTACGAAGATGCGATCGATAAACGCGAGGTCTAGTCCGAGGTTCATATTATAGTTCTTCTCCCATTTTAGATTGGGATTAGCTTGTGTGCTTTCATACGAACCGGGGTTATCCATATAGTTCTTTCCGTAACTATATAAACCCATATAACCGTAATAAGATCCCGGCTGATTACCGTTCACGCCATAAGAGGCACGGATCTTGACATCGCTCAACACCGGCTTTACGGCTTTCATGAAATCCTCGGCTCCCAGATGCCACATGCCTGAGACCGACCAGAAATTACCCCAGCGATGCTCCGGTGCCAATCGGGAACTACCATCCCGGCGGAAACTTCCGGCGATATAATACCGGTTGTCGTAATCATAATTCAAGCGGGTTAGATAAGAAAGCAACCGATAATCCTGTGTAGAGGATACGAAACTGTTTATAACGGCGGCATTGTCCGGCTCGAATAATTGGTCGGACGGCATCTTGCTTTTCTCACCGGCGGCTTTATCTGTCTGGAAACTTTCCGCTTCATAAGCGGCTAGTACATCCAGATGATGTTTGTTGGCGAATGTCCTCACGTAGTTCAACGAGGTAGAAGAGATCAATTTCCCGTATTCGATAAAACCTTTGGACGATTGGGCATCGCTACCGCTCTTGGGACCCGCCCCGCTTAATGCGTTGAAATAGCGGGCATCCTTTTGGATGCTATAATCATAGCTGAGTACTTCCTTTAATTTAAGTCCTTTGATAATCTCTACCGCACAGTGCGCCGTACCGAAGATACGGGTCATACGAACCCGGTTATAGTCGGTACGCATATCCCGCAAAGGATTTACGTTCGTTCCGGGATAGGTATTGGCGTAGGAACCATCCTCGTTAAATACTGGGTAGGAGGGAGGAGTGGCTACTGCCATGCAATAGAAAGGATTGATACTGGATGTACGTTCCTCGTTCATCTCTTGATTCACTTGCGAGAACATGAGGTTCGCTCCGGCCTCGCCTCGTTTGCCGATCTTTTGTTGTACGTTAAAGCGTCCGGAGTATCGTTCCATCGATGAGTTCTCCACCAGACCCTCTTGTTTTTGATAACCCAAGGAGCTGTAGACCGTCGTGTTCTCGGAGCCACCGGAAACGGAAGCCTCATAATTTTGATGTACGGCCTGTCTCATCAACACGTCTTTCCAATCGGTATAGCCTAAAGCGGGAACAGAGGTGTATGCCCCGATATTGGCGTTGGCGTACTCTTCCGGAGTCTGGGTGAAAGATGCGGGATCTTTGGCGATCTGGTCTTGCGCGTAATTAACCAAGCCTTCATAAAGTAGTTCCCGGCGTTGCTCTCCGTTGAGGGTCGGGCGGAAGTCTACCGCCGCGTCCGAGAATCCTGCGCTAGCGTTTAACGTGACCCGGGTACGTCCTTTCGATCCTTGTTTGGTCGTGATCAAGATAACACCGTTGGCCGCACGGGAACCGTAAAGGGAGGCGGCGGCGGCATCCTTGATAACCGTGATATTCTCGATATCGGAGGGCTTGATCGTACTCATGATGTTGGTCTTGGCATTGTTCATGTAGGAGGCCTCCGATCCGCTTCCGGTACTTAGGTTTCCCGAGGTGACGGGAACTCCGTCTATCACAAACAAAGGTTCGTTCGATGCGTTGAACGAGCCCATACCACGGATACGGATGGATGCGTTCGCTCCCGGTTGCCCGGAGCTTCCCGTGATATTGACACCGGAGGTCATGCCTTGTAGTTTTTGTTCTATGGAAACCACCGGCATCTCTTTCAGTAGGTCAGCCCGTAAAGTGTTGGCGGAACCGGTAAAGGAAGAACGTGAGAAGTTACCGTAACCGGTTACCACGACCTCATCGAGGTTCATCGCCTCCGGTTGTAAAGCCACGTTTAAGATACCGCTTTTCGGGATAGGTACTTGGGTCTGCTTCATGCCGATGTAATCGACAATAATGAATTTGGCGTCAGGATCAACTTCCAGCGTGAAATGCCCGTCGAGATCGGTCTCTGCTCCCGACAGGCTCCCTTTTACGATAACGGTCGCTCCTATCAGAGGCTCCTTGTCCTCTTGGGAAATCACCGTTCCTTCGATCTGTCTTTTTTGTGCATACGCTACCCCGGGCAATAGAAGTAGACATAGGAATAGTATGCCCCATGTTTTTACATTTCTCATCTTTTTTGTTTAAAACGTCTTATTAATACCTATACTAACTAAAGGATTATCTGAAAAAGACGTGCCAGATGTGATAAATCCTGTAGATTTCTTTATAATTGTTTTCTTATGAGATTATTACGAAAAGCTTTGAATACGGGTGTGGAGGTGGCATTGTGTAATATTTCCTCATTTGATGTGCAATTTTTCTACACTACTTGTTATCTTTGTGAAAGATGATTTAATAGGATTCGTTTATGGACACAAGAAAGATTGAGGATGTTCCTTTCGAGGAAGTACATGAGATACAAAGATATGGGACTTATTTCTCGGAGAAGAGTTTCTGGAAGAAGATAGAGCGGGTAGCGAAGAAAGTGGGGGCTACGGTATTGCGTCCTGTCTTCACGCTGTATTATATGTTGCAGGATGAAAAGGTGCCTCTTCAACATAAGGCTTATATAATCGGGGCTTTAGGGTACTTTATACTGCCTTTCGACTTGATCCCGGAGAGCGTGCTCCCCATTATCGGCTTCACGGACGATGTGGCGGTGATGACTTTCGTATTGAAAATGGTGAAGGATAGCATTACACCGGAGATCCGGAGAAAAGCGGATCAGAAAATACTGGATCTGTTTCCTGATCCGGCTTGATAGGGCGTTATAGCAACGGGCGAATATCGGGAAGCTCCTCGCTTCCCTTTTTCATTTCCGGAAGGAGGATTAAGGGGATTTCCGGGAATTTGGCCTTTAGATACTCCAAGGTATTCGCCTCGATCAGCGGGTCGATGCTTGGATATTGGTTATAGACGATGGCTTTTACCTCGATACCGTATCGCTCGCAGGCGTACAGGCTGAGCAAAGTATGATTGATACTTCCCAGCTTGCCGGACGTGACTAGTATCAGGGGATACGCCTGTTTCTTCACATAATCGATCGTAAGGGATTCCATGTCGTTCGGAACCATCAGTCCTCCGGCTCCTTCCAGTAATACATACTCGTAGGTCTCTCGCAATCGCCGGGTGGATTGGGTGATCGTGTCTAAATCGATACGTCTTCCATCTTTCGCCGCCGCCATATGAGGAGAGCAGGGATAGGTGAAGATATAAGGACAAGTCAGTCCTTGCGTATCCTCGTCGGTAAAGGGGAGCCCTTGGATTTGGCGGTGTGCCTCGATATCCTCCGATACGTGCTCGCATCCGGTCTGTATCATCTTTTGGGTGATCACTTTCTTTCCGGCTTTCGCCAATGCCTTGGCGATCATTCCGGTGGCTACGGTCTTTCCGACGTTCGTGTCTATGCCGGAGATAAATAATACATTTTCTTTCGTTTGATGGTTCATTGTTCTGTTGTTTAAATAGTTGCTTGATTAATCTTTTGTCTCTATGGATATTACTCCTTGTCTCTAAGAGATTTATTCCTTTTCTTCTGCGCTATTGATCTTTTCACCTTTGTGAAAAGAACGTATCACCTTTGTGAAAAGATCGTTTCACCCTTGTGATACGATCATATCATATAGGTGAAAGGATCAATACCTCGGAAGAGGCGATCTACCTCACCTTTATCTTTTGACCACTAAGATATAGAGTGGACGGTAAGTTAATGTGACCCCACCATCCGCCGAGGGGAATCTCTCTTGATAATCCCGGCAGAAACGTTCCTGTTTTCCCCGTGTCCAGACGCAAGAGGCGTTGGCCGTGACACCCGTGTACTTTAGATGTCTTAGCACCTCCAGCGGGTGCCGGAAGGTCAGGGCGATATTTCCTTCCTCTTCATGGACGATCCGGAAGTAGGTGGATAACCACTCCCTTAATTGTCCGGCGGTAGGATAGGTGAGCCCTTCTCCGGTCAGTTCCTTGATCTCGTGAAGGTTGTCTGGCGTGAAGGTGTTGAAAGCCAGCATGCCTCCGGGCGATAGGGTGGACGATAGCTTATGGAGGAAACGTGGAAGGTCTTTCATCCATTGCAGGGCGGAGGCCGAGGCAATCAAGTCGAACGTGCCGGGAAAAGCCAGTCGCTCGGCATCACCGGCCAAGAATAGAGGAGTGGCGGAAGGAAACAACTCCTCGATGGCGCTTTGCCAAGTCTCGCAAAGATCGTTGAGTACCCATTCCTCGATTTGGCATTCTTGTTTTAATAAACGGGTGAATCCGCCGCTTCCGCAACCGATTTCCAGCACCCTGCGGAAATGAGAGGAGGTGTATACGGTCAATAGCTGTACCAGATGGGCGCATATCCGTTTCTGGGCATCCGCATGATCGTCGTATGTATTCACCGCTTGGCTGAAACGCCGGCGGATCCGTTCTTGTTCGATTACTTCCATAATTCGTTCCATGATTGATAGTGGTAAAAAGGAAGATGAGGCGCCTTGATCTCTTGGATGGGGCAACGGCCTTGCCAGTAGTTCCGGAGGTTGGTTGCCGGGAATATCTTATCTTCGGTGGATAGGATGGCTTGATCCCAGAAGGTGGATATCCGTGGATCGGCTGATTCGAGCTTTTCCGGGAGGATCTGATTATATAGAGATTCCAGTTCCTCCTTGATTTCCTCCAGCGGACGTGGTGAGAGTTCCGAATAGCGATTGAATGTCTCCTTGTCTCCGCACATCCTGCGGTTAAAGCGACGCATGCCTTCCTCGCTGATATGATGGAGGGTTCCCTCGAAGATCGCGGTCGGGATGCCTAGCGTATCGTGCATGGGAAAAGGGGTACCGTTCAGGGCGGTCGCCGTGGTAAAGGATCGGTGGCCTGCCCAGAGCCGGGTGGCTACCCATACGCCTAAAGACCAAGCGACCAGATGCACCTCCTTATAGGGGGCGAACGTCTCTTCGAACCCGAGCGTCCTGTAATCGTAGGCAATCCATAGGTCTGTCTGCTCCGGTACTTCCAGATGGCGGAAAAGCTCCGGCGAGGTGGACCAGCCGGCGAGACAGAGGATCAGACTAGGGGATAGCTTATTTATTATCTTATCTATATACATACTATCAATTCAATTTATATACATACTATCTATCCAGTTATCTATCCGGGGGTGTAGAGACGGGGCATGTCCCGGTGGGAGACAAGGCACGCCCCGTCTCTACAATCAGTTGATGAATATTTTTTATCGTGAGGTTTGCCGTAAGGGAGAAGCGGATACGGGAGGTACCTTTGGGCACTGTCGGCGGGCGAACCGGGAGACAGTAGAAGCCTTTTCGTTGTAGCTCTTCCGCTTTCCGTACGCAATCCTCGCTCTCTCCCACAATGAAAGGGATGATGTGGCTTTGGCTGATCTCGCCTCCTTTGCCCGTTAAAGCCTCCGCTAGCAATCGGCTATATGCTAGAAGATTCTCCCGTTCCTTCGTGAACGAGGGAGTTGCTCCCAGATGAAGGAAGTCCATGCGATTTGGAACGGTGGCAGGGCCGTACTGAATATGAGCGGTCGCATCGTATTGACCAGATATTCCCGTATCGTACGGGAACAAACCAAATAGGCCCCCATAGACGCTAACGCCTTGCCGAAAGTACCGACCAATAGATCGATCTCTTGGATACAACTTTGTTCCTCGGCGATACCTAGCCCCGTCTTTCCACGGGCTCCGATGGCATGAGCCTCGTCTACGTACAATAGGATATTGGGATATTGCCTTTTGATAGCTATCAGGCGGTTTAAATCCGCTACATCCCCGTCCATGCTGAAAATGCTTTCGGTCAAGATGATGATCGTCTCGTATTGACAGGTGTTCTTTTGTACGAGGCGTTCCAGTTGGTCATAGTCGTTGTGGCGGTAACGGAGGAATGGGGAACCACTCAGCAAGATGCCATCGATGATGCTGGCGTGCACCAGCTTGTCGGCGAGTAATAAGGTCTGTTTATCGGTTAAGGCCGGGAGGATTCCGGTGTTGGCATGATAGCCACTATTGAAGATCAATGCGGCTTCCCGGTCGAAGGAGCGGGCGATCTGTTTCTCCAGTTTCGTATATACGGAGAAATTACCCGTCAGCAAGCGGGATGATGAGGAGGAGTAGGGATAGAAGCGGTCTTGTGTGGATGCTTGAAACTCCTCTTGTAAATCCTGCCGGCTGGCTAATCCAAGATAATCGTTGGAAGAGAGATTCAGCATACGCATTCCCTCTTTTAATATCCATATTCCTTGATGCTCGACTTCCGGTAGGTGCCTAAAATTCCCGGAGGCTCGTAAAGCCGTAAGTTGCTCGTTATATGATTTCATATATCTATATATTATCCGGTTGTAGATATGTTAATTATGCGTTAATACTCTCAATAATCCGGAGGTTAGTCTGGATAGTTCATACGTGGAGATAACGAAAGGAGGCATGAGATAAACCAGCCGTCCGAATGGACGTACCCATATCCCTTCCTCTACGAATCGACGTTGCAATACCGCCATATCCACCGGATGCTTCATCTCGATAACCCCGATCGCCCCCAATACCCGTACCTCAGCGACTTCAGGCAGTTTGGCGGCTGGCGCTAACTCCGCCCGCAATTGCTCCTCTATAAGCTTCACTTTCTCCTGCCAGTGACTGGCGATCAATAAAGAGATCGAGGCCGAAGCGATAGCGCATGCCAAGGGATTTCCCATAAACGTAGGCCCATGCATAAAGCATCCCGCCTCGCCGGAACAGATCGTGTCGGCTATCGGCTTCGTCGTGATCGTGGCGGAAAGCGTAAGATAACCTCCCGTCAATGCCTTTCCGATACACATGATATCGGGTTCGACTCCCGCATGTTCCCATGCGAACAACTTTCCGGTACGCCCGAAGCCAGTCGCTATCTCGTCGAATATCAATAAGACGTTATACCGGTCGCAAAGTTCCCGGGCACGAACGAGGAAAGTGGGGGAGTAGAAATACATACCTCCTGCCCCTGTACGACCGGTTCCAAGATCAAGGCGGCGATCTCGTCGGCATGCCGCTCTAGTAAATCCCGCAAGGGAGCCATGGCCTCCTCTCTCCATTCCTCGCCGAATCGGACCGAAGGTTGAGGTATGAAGTATTGGATGGGTAGGCTTCCGGAGAAGATCCCATGCATACCCGTCACCGGATCGCATACCGACATGGCGTGCCAAGTATCCCCGTGATAACCGCTACGGATCGTGGCGAAGGTATGTTTTCCCGGTATGCCTTTGGACTGCCAGTATTGGATCGCCATCTTTAAGGCTACCTCCACGGCTACCGAGCCGCTATCTGCTAGGAATATCTTTTCTAGGGAAGGGGGCAATAGCGGTAGTAATTTAGCGGCCAACTCGACAGCCGGCTCGTGCGTGAATCCCCCGAACATGATATGACTCATCTTATCCAATTGGGCTTTAGCCGCCGCATTAAGTACCGGATGGTTGTATCCGTGGACTGCCGCCCACCAAGAAGACATTCCGTCTATTAGCTCCCTGCCGTCCGCAAGGGTTATCGTTACGCCCTCCGCTTTGGATACCGGATAGACGGGAAGTGGATCGATGGTCGAGGTGTAGGGATGCCATAGATGATCCCGGTCGTATTGTAAAAGTTCGGTTGTTGTCATTTTTCCCAATCGGTGTTTTCGGTGAGTGAATAGCCTTCGGAGGTAAATAAGACTTTGTCTTCCTCTACTTTGCTTCCGATAGTCGTTAATAAGTCTCCGATGATTGCGGAGTTAATCCCTATATATAGGGATTTCCGTTGCGTGGCCTCGCTTAATTGTGCCCGTCCGCCGGAGAAACGGAGAAATGCGTTCGGATTGATCAAGCGGAAAAGGGCGATCGTTGTTAGCCATTCCTCTTCTTCTAGGATATGTGTATTCTCCATAGGAGTTCCCGGTATCGGCTGTAATAAATTGAGAGGGATGGATAAGACACCTTCTTTCTGTAAGAAACAAGCCATCTCGATTCGTTCCTCCATCGTCTCGCCCATGCCGATAATACCACCGCAGCATATACGGAAACCGATTTCCCGGGCGGTATGGATGGTTTCCATCTTCTGCTCGATCGTATGCGTGGAACAGAGTTGACGGAAATAGGAAGGGGCGGTCTCTATATTGCAGTGATAGTTCTCCACTCCGCTATCGTAAAGCGATTGGAGTTGGGAGCGGGTTAGCAATCCCATGGAGGCACAGCATTTAATATCGCTTTGCTGCTTGATTTGCCGGATCGTATCGGTGATCTGTTCCAATTCTTTATCCGATACTCGCTTACCGCTAGTCACCAAGGCAAAACGCCGGATGCCCTGTTTCCGGTTATATACCGCATGATAGACACATTCCTTGGCCGGAAGCAAAGGATATAAGTTTACGAGGGTCTTGTAATGTCCCGACTGTGCGCACCATTTACAATCCTCGCTGCAATTACCGCTTTTGGCGTTGATGATGGAACAAGTGTCGAACTTATTCCCCATAAAATGGCGGGTGATTTGGTGGGCGGCCTCGTAAAGTGCCTCTTTGTCCGGGTGATTCGCCAAGCTTAAAGCCTGTTCCTCAGTAATCTTCCTACCCTCTAGGATGTACTGCTTTGCTTCTTCTATTGTCATTTTCTCTCATTTAATAATTCTACGTATATATACCCAGTTGTAGAGACGGGGCGTGCCCCTGTCTCTACAACCAGATAAATAAGAAAGGCGGGAAGTATCCGAAAGAATACTTCCCGCCTTTACTATATTATATAATGTATAGTGAGCTACACGATGAGCCGGATGAGCGATCTCATTTGATACCAATACCGGGAGTAATGCCGTAAACAGTCCATGCGATACCGCGAGGCTCCGTTTGTTCTCCTCGGTATTCTCCCTCTCCTCGTCATCCTCTTCGGAAAATCCGTCCGTGAACGTACCGATACCGGTATGTAAAGACTGGTTCTTTTCTCGAAGCGATCGGCTACGGAAAAGGATAATTGTCCGATCGTAACAGCTCTCTGTACACTGATGAAAGCCGCATACGCCTTCCGGCTCCATCTTCTGAAACGGAGTGCCTGCGAACGATATGTATACGACTTCCTCATCCTCTAATTTTCAATTGTCAAGCCACTTTATCCAGTTTCTTCATGATAGAGAACATGAACAACGCAGACAGTAAACAAAGAACGATCAACACGCTCCATACCATCCATAACTGCATGCCTCCCCACAAATAACCGATGATAGCGACCAGATAGTTACCGATAGCCGTAGCCACGAACCACCCACCCATCATCATACCTTTGTATTTAGGAGGTGCCACTTTCGATACGAAAGAGATACCCATCGGAGAAAGCAATAATTCGGCGAAGGTCAATACCAGATAAGTCGATATCAACCAGTTCGGAGAAACCAATACCTGCAATTTGCTATCCGCCGCTAAAGCGTCCGGTGTAGGCAAGCCCATAGAACCGATCGCCAAGATCAAGAAACCGCAAGCGGCGATCATCATACCCAATCCGATCTTACGAGGAGCGGACGGCTCTTTCTTCTTATTAGCCAGATAACCAAAGATCGCCAACGATACCGGAGTCAATACAACCACGAAGAACGGGTTAAATTGCTGGAAGGTCTGCGGAAGGATCGTTACGGTTTCCGGCATAGCCATATATTTGATACCTAGAGCGGCTAATGCGGCCACGGTCACGATGCCGGCGATCGTTTTGCCTTTGCTCGTTGTGGATTGTGCGATAGCGAATCCTCCATACACGGCGATAACCAATAATGTTAAGTTAATCACATCAAAGCCGATACGATCCAGTCCGGTCACTTGGTTGGCCGTATAGTCGCGAGCAAAGAACGTCATTGTCAGACCATTTTGATGGAAAGCCATCCAGAAGAACAATACCACGGCGAATACCAGCAGCAAGGCGGTGATACGTTGTTTCGTCTCGGCAGGTGACAATTCCTCTTGCGGAGCGTGGGAAGCCTTTGCTTGTTTGGTATTGACATCCGCATGCTTAAAGGTAGAGCGGAATCCCATATAGATAGCCATCGATATGATCAATGAGATACAAGCCACACCGAATCCATAGTTGTATGCCTCAGACAACTTCTCGATATACGTGGAACAGAACGTAGCCATATCGCCGGTGAAACCTTGTGCGCTTTGCAGAGCGGCGAGTGCCTCTTTGTTCTCTGCGGAGATGGTTCCGTTTAAGAATTGGTGAGCGAGTGCCGGAATTTGTGACTCGTAGAAAAGGTTATACTTACCCAACATCCAGTCTGTCATTTTAGTGGCAGCCGTAGGTGCGTACATGGCACCGATATTGATCGCCATATAAAACAAACTAAAGGCTTGGTCACGTTTACTTCTATATTCCGGGGCATCATAAAGATTACCTACCATCACTTGTAAGTTACCTTTAAATAACCCGGTACCGCAAGCGATTAGCGCTAGCGAGCCGAACATCATGATTTTTCCCGAGGCGGCATCTGTTGGGATGGCTAATAAAAGATAACCGACAAACATGATGATGATACCCGAGGTAACCATCTTTCCATAACCGAACTTATCGGCCATCATACCGCCAATCAATGGCATAAAATACACGAACGCTAAGAAGCTAGCGAAAATCGTTGATGTCTCAGCGGCCGTATAGCCGAATTTCGCTTGCAAGAATAATGTGAAAATCGCAAGCATCGTGTAATAACCGAAGCGTTCGCCCGTGTTCGCGAGTGCTAGGGCATAGAGACCTTTAGGTTGTCCTTGTAACATGTGTTTTTAGATAATATTAGTTTATACTTATTGAATAATTTGCTTTATGGCGCCGGTTTCCGGATAAGAAAAGAACTTTGACGGGGGCTTTCTTATCCTCAAACATAACAGGGGCTAATCCTTCCCGTGTTCCGAATTGAGTGATTTGGGCCTCTCCTTTGTAGAGCGTTTTTTTGTTCATTAGTATTTCTATGCTGGCTTTTCCCGGAACATTGTAGACGATTCCTTTCAATGATTTGTCTTTCTTCTCGGCTTCCTTGGCATCAAGGATCGGAGCTCTTTCTGTCGCTTTCAAGTTCATATAGACAGGGGTACCGCCCAAATCGTCAGCGTCTACGATACCTAGCTGCTTGGAGAAACGGAACAATACTTCTTTATCTAGGTTGTCGTGGGGGATGATACTTACCTCATAATGCTCGGTTTCTTTGGTCAAGATTCCGGTGAATAGGTTTGTTAATGCTTTTTCTTGCTCCTCCAATTGCTGGATCACCAGTTTCATGGCTTCACCATCGGGAGGTAAATTATCCGCCTCGCCGGTCAAGATGTTCAAACGGCTTTCCCGGATACGGTAAATTTGTTTAGCGGCCACCTCCGCTTGTTTGGCGGTGGAGCCTGCCATTAGTAATTCCTCTGAGAAAACGGAAGCGTCTGTCACTTTTTGTTGGGAGCCTTTATTTTTCTTTGCGGCATCTAGATCGGATTCAACCGGTGTATATTCTGCGTTTATCGAGCATAATAATCCATCTTCGGTAAGATAAGCGTAAGGGGCGACCGTACCTTGCTTGAATTCTACGATATAGGTATTATCCGCATCGGGTAATCCCCGGTTGATCAGACTGATTTTTCCGAGATCGAAATAAATCTTGTCTTCCGTGACCGCATCCTTTACGCCTAGATACTTCTCTGCATATTGATAGTAAGGCCCGGCTTTGCAAGTTACTTTCGTCACTTCTGCATCAACGACTAGCGAGGTCTTGGGCAACGAGTAGGTGATTCCGAAATTATTTGCTTTTACGGCGTTCTTTTTACCACCTTGGTTTGTGCCATAAGCGGCATTCCGAGGAGTAAACTAGCTATAATGATTATATTCTTCATATCCCAGTTTATTTTAATTCTGTATATTATTGCGCAAAACTAGGAAATATTTTGCTTAAAACCAATTGGAAGTATTCTTATTGCATGAAAATCCCGGACAACATTAAGAATTTCTAGATTCGCATTGTTCGGGATTCTGAGGATGTCCGGGGGAGAAAGCTTAAAATAGCACGTCTATATAGATCGGCAGGTGATCGGACGACTGGATATCGATCACTTGGTCGTTGATAATCCTAAATTCATGCCTTAGGTCGCCGAAGATATAATCTAAACGCAAACGGGGATGATCCGAGGGGTAGGTCTCTAACGTAGGGTCGGATAAGAGCCTCCACGTTTGTTTCATCGCCTTGAATTCCTTAGAGTCTGGCTCCATGTTGAAGTCTCCGGTGATCACGATTGGTTTGTTTTCGCTTTTCATCGTCTCATTGATGAGTCGTATAGAGGCCAGGCGAGAGTCTGGGTCGAGCGAGAAATGTGTGTTACACAAGGTATAGTTCGGATATTCGAGACAAAGGAAGGTACGTGGCTCTTCCTTTCCCGGCAGAGGTATGTATTGGTAGCTGCGAGGTTTTTTGCGGGAGAGTGCGGCGATTCCGTATAATCCCTTAGAACGTTCTGTGGCAGGTGCGAAGATTGGATACATGCCGGTCAACCGTGCCAATTCTGCATATTGGTTGATCCATCCAGAGCGTTCGCATACACTGTCCACCTCTTGTAGCCCGACATAGTCCGGCTGGATCTTGTTGATCACTTCAGCGATTCGCTTCAAATTGGTCTGTTGGTCCATACCGATCCCGATGCGGATGTTGTAGCTCATGATTCTTAACGATTGTCGTGTCTTGCATAGGCCACTTCCCAAATTTAGGAGGGCGATGGTTAGGAGAAATAAGATTCGTTTCATGGATTTCTAAGGTATTTCGTGAATAGAAACCCCCGCAGACAACAAGAAGGACTATCTGCGGGGGCTACAGTAATAAAAATTGAAGATTAATAATTATCGTTCTGTGTTAATGCGCCTCCTACATAGTCGATCTCGCTTTGTGGAATCGGGTAGGGGTATGTCTTATCGGTGACGAGTGTCCCGGCACCGGAATACTTGCCCTCATCAGTCTTGCCGAATTTCTGCATTGTAGATACGAAGGTGCCCCAGCGAATTAAGTCGTAGAAGCGTAATCCCTCGCCTGCAAGTTCGATACGGCGTTCGTGGCGAACGGCGGCACGCAGATCATCGGAAGCTTTCACTTTATACTTAGCGTTGAAAGTATCCTCGGTCACTCGATCGCTCTCCTTGAGGTTGAACTTACGGTATTTAGCGTAGCTATCTGTCAAAGAGGTTGTCACGAAGGCACGATAACGTACTTGGTTGATCAGGTCGGCCGCTAGTTGTTTGTCGCCATCCGTCTCGATCAGGCATTCAGCGTACATCAGCAATACATCGGCATAGCGGATGTGATAGTGGGTCCAATCCGTGTTCAATAAATCGTTTAGTGGCCGTCTGGAGAAGTCTGGATACTGCTTACGGCTGTGTTGCTGTGGGAAATTGTCGTAGCCGGAATAGTCGTGTACCTCTTCGGAACCATCGTTCTTGACGAATATATCGCCGGATGACAATACCGTGTGTACCAAGCGTGGATCGCCTACCTCATATTCGTCTACCAAATCCTTCGTCGGACACTCGCCGCCCCATCCGCCGGCAATACCGCGACCGACATTCATTTGTGGACAAACGCTACCGCTAGTGTAGCTAGGAATGTAAGAGCGCAGGGTGATGAAGACGGACTCTTTTGACATATAGCCCTCTGTGGCGTTATTGAATAGCTTCTCGTAGTCATCTACTAATTCATAGCTTCCGGATTCGACAACTGCCTTCAGGTCTTTCAGAGCCTCTCCGTAGTTGCCGTAGAACATCAATACCCTAGCACGGAAAGCCATGGCGGCTTCTTTGGTGATTCGCCCAATCTCGCTGGTCGGAAGGCTTTTTGCATTAGGTAGATTAGGTTCGGCGATTGCGGTGTTCAGGTCTTTCAGGATAAAGTTCATGACCTCCTCTTTGCTGGATTTCGTGATCGTACTTTTGTCGACGACTTCCATGGGCTTGTCAATTAGTGGAATATTCTGGAAGATTGTAGCTAGGTCGTAGTAATAGAACGCACGCATGAATTGAGCCTCTGCGATCCATCGCTGTTTGGTTTCTGTGCTGACCAAGCCTCCGGCATCATCGATCAATTCTGATTCAGGTGTGATTAGCGACAGGAATACGTTGCAGGCTGAGATCGCTGTTTGGTAGCGATGAGTCCAAAGGTCGGACAAGACTTGATTAGTCGCCATTGGTGTTCCGCGGGCGATTTCCGTGATACGAACGCGGTCTCCTGCATCAGAGCCGCCTTTGGAGCAGTCGTCGCTCAATTGATCTCCCAAGACAAATTTCATGTCCTGATAGTTCCAGCTATCTTGTAAGGGCTGATAGCAATTGACCAAAAGTTTGTAGCCGGCATCCTTGGTACTCAGATAAGTTACCTCATCCAATGTTCCCAATGGCGGGCGGTCTAGAAAGTCGCTGTTACAGCTTGTCGTAAGGGCACCGACGCATGCGATCGATACAAGTAATTTCCCTATGTTAACTATAGATTTCATAATAATTCATTTTAAGATTATAATTTCAAACTAAGACCGAACATGAATGTACGCGGTTGCGGATAGAATCCCATATCACAGCCTTTGTAAAGAGGCGAGTTATTGATCTCTCCGATCTCAGGATCTAGTCCGGAATAACCGGTGATCGTGAATAAGTTCTGTGCGGCAACAAAGAAACGAAGGTTGTTGATCGTGATCTTCTTAGTCCATTCGGACGGAAGCGTATAACCGATTGTCAGGTTCTTCAAGCGAACATAAGAACCATTTTCCACATACCAATCGGACATCTCCAAGTTCATGCGGCTATCCGCATCGATTGCGAAGTTCTCGTTTGTACTACCCGGTCCGTTCCAGTAGGTTGTTAATATATCCTTCGGAGCATTGTACCAACCGGTACCTGAATAGATGGGAGATGTCGAATCCTTTCCATTCTGCGCCTAAGGTCAAACCAAAGGTGAAGTCTGGATGAGGATTTCCTGTCATCGTGCGGTCTTCGTCGTCTAGTTTACCATCTTTGTTCAAATCTTGGAACTTTAAGTCGCCCGGCTTTGCGTTTGGCATTACCATTTGACCGTTGTTCTTGTAGTTGTCGATCTCTTCTTGGGTCTGGAAGACACCATCGGTT
>VOFD01002181.1_pt1 | contig 92873 bp, 82 predicted proteins | sample 5384101 | NCBI WGS metagenome assembly VOFD01 (sample SAMN12384723, study PRJNA508395) | human gut metagenome | isolation source: healthy gut C | host: Homo sapiens
TCCGAGGCGGTGTTGACGAGTATGCTCGCTGTCGGGCAACGGGTTCCGGAGAAGAATATCCTCCTGTCCACCGGTACGCCGAAGCAGAAGGTAGCCATGCTGGATGCCGCTAAGATGTTGGCGACGAAAGGCTACAACCTATTCGCTACGGGAGGTACGCACCGTTTCTTGGCGGAGAATGGCATTCCGAGTACGAAGGTGTACTGGCCGAGCGAGAAGGGAGAACCGCAGGCGCTTAAGATGCTTAATGAGAAGCAGATCGATATGGTCGTGAATATCCCTCGTGACCTTTCCGCCGGCGAGCTTGACAACGGCTATAAGATCCGCCGTGCCGCCATCGACCTGAATATCCCGTTGATTACGAATGCCCGTCTGGCGAGCGCTTTCATTCAAGCCTTCTGTACCTTGAGCGTAGATGATATCTGCATCAAGAGTTGGCAGGAATATAAATAAATGGGGCTTGATGTAAATCAAGTGGTATTTATTTCGTAAGTTTGCGGAAACAAACAAAAACAACCATGAATATGGATACAGCGATATTTATAGCTCGCAGGATCGCGGCGCAATCGATTCTACTCAGTGAGGAAGCCGCCCAGAAACTGGCCTCTATCTTAATCCGGACAGAATTGAAAAAAGGCGCCCTGTTTTTGAGCGAAGGAGAGGTTTGTACGCAACTCGGTTATGTCTATAAGGGAATGGTTCGCCAGTTTTACTTCAAGAATAAGAAAGAGCTGACCGAGCATTTCGCCAGTGAGGACAACATCTTCATTTGCATCGAGAGCTTCTTGCGCCAGCGTCCCGCTAATCTGTTGGTGGAGGCCTTGGAGAATACGGTGCTGTATGGCATTCCTCATGATCCTTTATTGGCATTGTGCGCCGAGGATTACGAGATCGAGGTCATGTATCGCCGCCTGTTGGAGAATTCGCTGATCCTGTCTCAACGGAAGGCGGATTTCCTTCGTTTCGAGACCGCTAATGAACGTTATGCCCGCTTATTGAAAGAACACCCTGAGATCGTGCAGCGTGCCCCCTTGTCCCATATCGCCTCTTATTTGCTGATGACTCCCGAGACATTAAGCAGGGTAAGGGCCAATATGCAGCTATGAGGGGCTTGTAGGTGTTAATTATATACGGTGTCGTATATGATATATAAGATAAAATTAGTATGAAGGTAGGATTATTTATCCCATGTTACATTAACGCGGTGTACCCCGAAGTGGGTATCGCCTCGTATAAATTGTTGAGGCATGTGGGTGTGGATGTCGATTATCCGATGGACCAGACCTGTTGCGGACAACCCATGGCGAACGCCGGCTTCGAGGATGAGGCGGCTCGCTTGGCCCTCCGGATGGAGGAACAGTTTAAGAACTATGACTACGTGGTAGGCCCCTCGGCCAGTTGCGTAGCCTTCGTAAAAGAGAACCATCCCCATATATTGGGAAAGCGGGATCACGTTTGTATGAACAGTAAGAAGATTTATGATATCTGCGAGTTCTTGCACGACGTGGTGAGACCGGGATCCCTGCCGGCCGTTTTCCCGCATAAGGTGAGTATCCATAATAGTTGCCACGGGGTGCGTGAGTTGCATCTCTCGTCGCCCAGCGAGCGTAATATCCCGTACTATTCCAAGTTGCGTGATCTCCTTTCCTTGGTGAAGGGTATCGAGGTGTTCGAGCCGAAGCGGGTGGACGAATGTTGCGGTTTCGGCGGTATGTTCGCCATCGAGGAGCCTGAGGTCTCTACTTGCATGGGACAAGACAAGGTAAAGGATCATATGAGTACCGGCGCCGAGTATATCACCGGTGCGGATAGCTCTTGCCTGATGCATATGGAAGGGGTTATCAAGCGGGAGAAACTTCCGATCAAGACTATTCACATCGTTCAAATATTAGCGTCCGGATTATGAGTACGAAACATGCTATAGCAGCGGCCCGTTTCCTAGAGAATAAGGAGAATGAGGCTTGGCACGACCATACGCTTTGGATGGTACGTACCAAACGGGATAAGATGAGCCATTCGCTTCCCGAGTGGGAGCGGTTGAGAGAGTTGGCCTCGGAGATCAAGCTTTACTCCAACAGCCATCTGGACACGCTTCTGGAGGAGTTCGAGAAAAATGCGATCGCCAACGGGGCTATCGTGCATTGGGCGAAAGATGCCGAGGAGCATAACGAGATCGTCTTGCGGATCTTGCGCCAGCATGATGCCCGGAACCTGATCAAGAGCAAATCGATGCTGACGGAGGAATGCCATATGAATGAGTTCTTGATGTCGAAAGGAATCGATGTGGTGGAGAGCGATTTGGGTGAGCGTATCTTGCAATTGATGCATTTGGCCCCGAGCCATATCGTGATGCCGGCGATCCATATCAAACGGGAGCAGATCAGCGAGATGATGGAGCGTGAGATGGGAACGGAGAAAGGGAATATCGACCCTACCTACCTGACGCATGCCGCCCGTAAGAATCTGCGTGAGAAATTCCTCCATGCCGACGTGGCGATGACGGGCGTTAACTTCGCCGTCGCCTCTACGGGTGAGATCGTGGTTTGTACCAATGAGGGAAACGCCGATATGGGAACCTCCTTCCCGAAGGTGCATATCGCTACGATGGGGATGGAGAAGATCGTACCGAATCTGGAGGCATTGGGCGTATTCACTCGTTTGCTGGCTCGTTCGGGTACGGGGCAACCCATCACGTCTTATACTTCTCATTACCGCCGTCCGCCCGAGGGACAAGAGTTCCATATCATTATCGTGGATAACGGGCGCAGTGATATCTTGGCGAAACCGGATCATATCCGTACGTTGAATTGTATCCGTTGTGGCGAGTGCATGAATACCTGTCCGGTATATCGCAGGAGTGGTGGCTATTCGTATACGTATTTCATTCCGGGACCGATCGGGATCAACTTGGGTATGCTGAGGAATCCGGAGGAATATTCGGATAACGTATCGGCTTGCTCCTTATGTCTTTCTTGCTCGAACGTTTGTCCGGTAAAGATCGACTTGGGCGAGCAGATTTACCGTTGGCGGCAAGATTTGGATAAGATCGGTAAGGCGAGCAAGGAGAAGAAAGTGATGTCTTTCGGCATGAAGTTCCTGATGGAACGTTCGGGATTGTTCAATACGGCGTTGAAGTTTGCTCCGGTAGTGAATCATTTGCCTCGTTTCATGGTCTACAATGGCTTGAACGCTTGGGGCAAGGGACGTGAGCTTCCGGCTTTCGCCAAGGAGTCGTTTAATGATATGTGGAAGAATAATAAGGTGAGATAATGAGTAGTAAAGATTCTATATTGGCGAGTATCCGTCGTCATACGGGTGCACGCCACGAGATGCCTGAGCTTACGTTGGAGGCGATTACCTATGCGGATAAGTTGGCTACGTTCTCGGAGGTGTTAGCCGGGGCGGGTGGCAAGGCCATCGAGTTAAAGCCCGGCGAGGATGTGAATGAGGTGATCCGCCGTGAGTTTCCGGAGGCGAAACGTATCGCCTCGAATTTGAAGGAGATTACTTGCGCTACCTTTAACCCGGATGAGCTGACCGATCCCCGGGAGTTGAACGGGACGGACGTATCTGTGGTGGAGGGTAGTTTCGGCGTGGCGGAGAATGCCGCTGTCTGGTTACCCCGTCAGGTACGTTATAAAGGTCTGTACTTTATCTCGAACGCTTTGGTGATCTTGTTGGACAAGACTCAATTGGTTCATACGATGAATGAGGCTTACCGCCGTACTGCCACTATGGATTATGATTACGGAGTCTTCATGTCCGGTCCCTCAAAGACTGCTGATATTGAACAAGCCTTGGTATTCGGGGCGCATGGCCCGATCCGGGTAGTAGTCCTGTTAAGATAAAATCTATACCCTTTTGTAGAGACGGGGCACGCCCCGTCTCTACAAGTTGTACGTTATTTACAGCTCTCCAATATTTCCCGTGCCACGCTACCCGTTACATTCTTCGCCTCCCCGAAGGCGGCGTTTCGTTCATTGAAGCGATTCTCGATCTCGGTGATTGTCGTATTGCCGATCTTCTCTTGGCTGAGGCGGGTAGATAAACCGAGGCTTTGGAAAAATTGCTCGGTCTTCTCGATGGCTTGGCTTACCCGTTCTTCTGTCGTTCCACTATGGATACCCCATACCCGTTCGCCGTATTGCAGGATCTTGCCCTCTTTCTGCTTGCGTAGGGTGTGTAAGGTTCGGGGAAGACGATCGCTAAGGTCGCTCCATGCGTCAATCCGTGAAGGGCGGTTAGCTCGTGTCCGATCATATGGATAGCCCAGTCCTGCGTTACGCCCATAGCGATAAAGCCGTTCAAGCCCATCGTGGCGGATAGCATGAAATCTGCCATCAGGTCGTAATTCCTCGGATCTTCCTTAATCTTCGGGGCGATCTCAACCAAGGTGCTTAAGATGCTTTCCGCCCAATGATCCATCAAGCGGGATTGGTCGGTCGTAGTCATATATTGCTCCATCACGTGGACGAAGGTATCGGCGATACCGCAAGCCACTTGATACGGGGGCAGGCTGAAGGTCGTCTCCGGGTCCAAGATCGAGAATACGGGGAAATTGCTGTAGAACGGGAATTTCTCTTGCGTCTCTTTCCGGGAGATCACGGCCCCGCTATTCATCTCGGAACCTGTGGCGGGCAGGGTCAGTACGGTACCCATGGGCACGGTATGATAGTAATACCCTTTCTGTACCAATTCCCAAGGATCACCGTCGTACTGGATGCCGGCGGAGATTAGCTTCGTCCCGTCTATGACGGAGCCACCGCCTACCGCCAATAGGAAATCCACCTGCTTGCCTTTCGCTATCTGGATAGCTTCTCGCAAGGTCTCGATGGTGGGATTAGGCTCGATGCCCCAGAACTCGATATAGTCACGATCCTTTAGCGCCTTGATCACTTGGTCGTACACACCGTTTTGCTTTACGCTACCTCCTCCAAAAGTGATCATGATGCGATGCACCATCGGGATGGCCGTACTCAGTTTCTCAATCATGCCCTTACCGAATAATAAACGGGTTGGGTTGTGAAAAGTGAAGTTATTCATAGGACTATTTACTGTTTTTATATGTAAACATGAATAGGGTTCCTATTGTTTTAGGGCTTCCAGTAACTTATCGACCGCCTCGGCGGGAGTAGCTTCGCTCTTTAGTAACTGGACGAACTTGCTACCGATGATGGCACCGGAAGAATGGGCTGTCGCCGCCTCGAAAGTGGCTTTATTGCTGATGCCGAAACCTACCAAGCGGGGATTCTGTAGGTTCATGGCGTTGATACGACGGAAATAGGCCTGCTTCTGCTCGTTGAAGTCTTGTTGGGCTCCGGTCGTGGCGGCGCTGGATACCATATAGATAAATCCGCTGGTATGGGCATCGATCAGCCGGATTCGTTCCTCGGAGGTCTCTGGGGTGATCAGCATGATAATTTTTAGGTCATGGCGATCGGCGATCTCCTTGTAGTCGGCGATATAATCGGCGTAAGGCAGGTCGGGGATGATCATTCCGTCTACGCCGGCCTCTACGCAACTGGCGCAGAATTTCTCGAAACCGTATTGCATGATGGGATTCAGGTAGCCCATTAGGATGATTGGGATCTGTACTTCGCTCCGGATCTCTTTCAATTGCTCGAATAGGAGGTGCAGTGACATCCCGTTACGCAACGCTTGCGTGGCGGCCTCTTGGATGACGGGGCCGTCTGCCATCGGGTCGGAGAAAGGGATTCCTACTTCTACCATGTGGATACCTTTAGCCTGTAAGGCTTTTAAGATGCTTGCCGTATCGTTTAAGTTCGGATAACCGGCGGTGAAATAGACGGAGAGTATTCCGTCTTTCTGGGTCTGGAATAAGTTTGTGATGCGATTCATTTTGAATTCTATTTTAAAAATACTATCAGACGGTGGGAGACGGGGCACGCCCTGTCTCTACAGCTGGATGTAAAATTTGTTGGATGAAATTCTTTAGTTTGTCGATGTCTTTCAGTCCCGGCTCGATCTCGAAGCCACTGTTGAGGTCGATACCTGCGAAACGGGGATGCCGGAAGTTCCGGATCGCCTCTGCGTTTTCCGGACGGATGCCTCCGCTGAGCAAGAAGGGAGTCTCTCCTTTATATTCGGTTAGGATGGACCAATCGAAACGTTTGCCTGAGCCTCCATAGCCCTCGCATCTCGTATCGAAAAGGAAATAATCCACCCGGCCCTCATACTCCCTTGTTTTTCGAAGTCCTCTTTCGTAGCGATGGGGAAAGCCTTGATCAAGGAATAGCCCCTTTTTTGCAAGGTGTGGCAATCTTCCGGCGATTCGTTACCATGAAGTTGGAGATAGTCTAGCTTGTAGGCGGAGGCTTTCTCCATCATGGACTCGATGGTAGCGTTGACGAAAACGCCCACTTTCTTAGGGGACAATTGTTCACTGTCCGTTACCTGCTGCTCCGTCGGGCATCGCTCGACAAAGCGCTTGGAACGTTCGTAGAAGATAAAGCCGATCCAGTTGATGGCTAGGGCGGCTACTTCCCGGATATTCTGAGGTTCCCGCATTCCGCAAACTTTGATGATCATGCCAGTCCTCCTATAAAATCGGCTAGGGTATCGCCCGGCCTCTCGGTTTTCATGAAGGTCTCTCCGATCAGGAATCCACGGAAACCGGCCTCACGCAATTGGCGTACGGTATCGGTCTTGGAGATTCCGCTCTCGGACACTAAAAGAGGGGAGAAGCCTCGCATCTTATCGACCAACTTGAATGAGTTGTTTACGTCCGTATGGAAGGTGCCGAGGTTGCGGTTGTTCACGCCGAGCATATCGATATCCGCGTTCAGGTATTTGAGCTCGTCCTCGCTATGGACTTCCAGCAAGACTTCCAATTGCAGGCTATGGGCGGTCTCGGCGAGTATCCGGCATTCTTCTTCCGTAAGGGCGGCGGCGATCAACAAGACAGCGTCGGCGCCCATCACCCGAGCTTGGAAGAGTTGGTAGGTATCGATGATGAAGTCCTTGCGAAGTAACGGGAGATCCACCAGCTTGCGGGCCTTTTGCAAGTCGCCCAAGGAACCCCCGAAGAAATCCCCATCCGTAAGGATCGAGCAGGCGGAGGCTCCTCCGGCCTCGTAAGCGGGCACCACGTCGGCGATATTCGCACCCGGATGCAGCCAGCCCTTGGAGGGGCTTTTACGCTTGAACTCGGAGATAATACCGGAGGGGGATGATTCCAGCGCCGCACGCATGGAACGTGTGTCACGCTCCATACGGTCGCTACCTAGAGCCAATAAGGTCTGTAAGCTTACGGCCTGTTTTTGCCGGGCTACCTCGATGCGCTTATTGGCGATAATATCTTGTAAGATGTCCTTTTTCATAGGATATGTTTCTTTATCTTTGGTTCAAAGATATAAATTTACGGAATGTGGCCAATGCTTTTCCGCTTTCCAATGATTCACGTGCCTCGGCGATACATGTCTCGATCTTCTTCTCTGGACAGATCACTTGGATGGCGAAAGCGGAGTTGGCGATCACGCAGCTCTTTTGGGCCTCGGTAGCCCTGTTCCCTAATACGGCGTCGAAGATACGGGCCGCTTCCTCCGGGGTCTCTCCGCCATCGAGGTCCGCTTCCGTGCAACGTTTGAATCCGAGCATCTCCGGGGTATAAAGCTTCTCTTTCTCCGGCATGGCTACCTTGAAATCGGCCGTGAGGGAGATCTCGTCGTAACCGTCCAAGCTATGTACCACGGCGAAACGGGTACCACTCTCTTGATACGTATAATTATATAGGCGGAGTAGCGGGAGGTTATATACGCCTAACAATTGGTAAGTAGGTATGATCGGGTTGACCAGCGGGCCGAGCATATTGAAGAAGCTGCGCACGCCGAGGCTCTTCCGTACCGGAGCTACCGCTTTCAGCGCCGGGTTGAACAAGGGGGCGTGGAGGTAGGCGATATGGCAGGTATCCATGGAGGTACGTAGCTTATCGATATCGTTCGTGAATTTTACGCCGTGTTGCTCCATCACGTTGCTGGCACCGCTCACCGAGGTAGCCCCGTAGTTACCGTGCTTTACGACATTGTAACCGGCACCGGCCACTACGAAACAGGAACAGGTACTGATGTTGAACGTGTTTTTTCCGTCGCCTCCGGTACCTACGATATCGATCGGCTTGTATTCGCTTAAATCTACCGGTACACGCATCTCCAGCAAAGCTTCCCGGAATCCGGTCAATTCCTCTACGGAAATACTGCGCATCAGGAATACGGTGATCAGACTGGCGATCTGGGAATCGCTGTAGCGTCCCTCCGCTATATTCTGGAGGATATTCCGGGCTTCTTCCCGGCCTAGATATTGGTGCTCGAATAATCTGTATAATATTTGCTTCATGTCTGTAATGTGTTGAATGATAAAATATTGCAGTTTTGCGATATTTCTTTATCGAAAAACTTTTGTTTCTCTAGGGGAAAACTCTTGTTTCTTGCTTGAGAAACATTAGTTTCACTATAGGGAAACTGATGTTTCGTTAGGAAGAAACTATAAGTGCCTTAGGAGGTAATTAGCGTTTCAGCCAGTTCTCTATAATTGTCTTCCCTTTGGGTGTCAACACGGATTCCGGATGGAATTGGATACCTCGTACATCATACTCACGATGGCGCAAGCCCATGATCTGTCCTTCTTCCGTATCGACCGCCGTGATTTCCAGACAATCCGGGAAGTTTTCCTTGGAGACCGCCCAAGAATGATAACGCCCAACACGTATACCCGGTTCCAGTCCCTCGAAGATAGGATCTTTAGCGACAATCCGTATATCGGAGCAAACGCCGTGATGCACGTCGGTAAGGTTTATCAATGTGGCGCCGAATGCCTCGCCGATGGCCTGCTCCCCTAGGCAGACACCTAGGATGCTCTTTGTCGGGGCGTACCGGCGGATCAAGGGGAGGAGGATGCCGGCTTCCTCGGGGATGCCCGGTCCCGGGGATAGTAAGATCTTATCGAAACGCTCTATCTCTTCCAAGGAGATCTTGTCGTTGCGGTGTACCTCTACGTCCGCACCCAGTTCCTTCAATATATGTAGCAAATTGTAGGTGAAGGAATCGTAATTATCAAATAATAATATCTTCATTTTATATGTATTGTTGTTGTTGTAGAGACGGGGCGCGCCCCGTCTCTACAACCGGATAATCAATTGATTAATTTCTCCGCTAGGTCTATCGCCTTCTTCAAGGCTCCCAGCTTATTGTTTACCTCTTGCAATTCACGCTCATCGTTGCTTTTAGCCACGATCCCGGCTCCCGCCTGATAGTAAAGTACGTTGCCACGGCTGACGAAGGTACGGATCGTGATCGCTTGGTTCAAATCACCGTCCAGACCGATAAAGCCGATACAGCCGCCGTAAGCACCCCGGTTATGATGCTCGATGTCGGTGATCAGTTGCATGGCCCGTACTTTGGGGGCTCCGCTCAACGTGCCGGCGGGGAAGGTATCGACGTAGGTCTTTACCGGGTCGCTATCGGTGTTGATCTCGCCGCTCACACGGGATACGAGGTGGATGACGTGACTGTAATATTGTACCTCCTTATAGAAATCGACCTGTACGTCGTGGGCGTTGCGGCTGAGGTCGTTGCGGGCGAGGTCTACCAGCATCACGTGCTCGGCGTTCTCCTTGGGATCGGCAAGCAGGGCCTCGGTACGTTGTTTGTCTACCTCGATATTACCGGTACGGAAAGCGGTCCCGGCGATCGGGTCGATGCTGGCGTGTCTGCCCGTTACCTTGCAATGCGTCTCGGGGGAAGAGCCGAAGATACGGAAACCTCCGAAATCGAAGTAGAACAAATAAGGAGAGGGATTGATGCTGCGAAGAGCCCGGTACACCTTGAAGTCGTCTCCCTTGAACGGTTGCTCGAAGCGACGGCTCAATACGATCTGGAAGACATCTCCCCTGAGGCAGTGCTTGATGCCTTGGCGGACCATCGCCTTGTATTCCTCGCCGGTGATCGGGGAGGTCTCGGGACCCGCTGTCTGGAAGTTATAGGAGGCGAAGTTACGGTTCTCGATCAATGTCTCGATTTCTTCCAGCCGGCTAGCCTCGTCCTCTTGGAGCATCTCCACTAGGGTCAACTCGTTCTTGAAATGATTGAAGACAAGGATATACTTATATAATATGTATAGCATATCGGGGGCGTCGTTCTCCTCGTGATGAACTTCCATGACCGGGATGTTCTCGAAATAACGGACGGCATCGAAAGCCGTGTAGCCGAATAATCCGCAGACCTTCTTGTCCGCTCCCTCCACCTTGAAGCGGCCGAGAAAAGCGTTCATCGCCTCCGGTACGTTATAGTCTTCGGTGAGCGGGGTAACCTCACGGGTCTCGTCGGGGAAGGTCGCCGTGCATTCCCCGTTGTTGATACCGATGCTCGCCAAGGGGCGGAGCGCTATAAAGGAAAGGCTATTCTCGTTTCCGTGGAAGTCCGAGCTTTCCAACAGGGCCGATTCCGGGTAGATATCCCGCACTTTCAGATAGATGCTTACGGGAGTGTGAAGGTCGCCCATCACCTTCTTGCTTATCGTTTTGAAAGAATAATTCATGATAATTTATAATTAATGTAGGTGTCCATATCTTTATCGCCACGGCCCGAGACAGTCAGTACCACCACGTCTTCCGGCTTGAAGTTTACCTTGGCCAAGGCTCCCAAGGCATGGGCGCTTTCCAAGGCCGGGATGATTCCTTCCAAACGGGTCAACTCGAAAGCAGCCTCCAACGCCTCGTCATCATCGACCGCTAGGATTTGCGCACGGTGCTCTACGGAGAGGTTCGCGTGGATCGGGCCGATGCCCGGGTAATCCAAGCCGGCGGAAACAGAATAAGGTTCCTCGATCTGTCCGTCCTCGTTCTGCATGACCAAGGTACGTGCCCCGTGGATGATGCCCTCTTTACCCAATTGGATCGTGGCGGCGCTCATGCCGGAGTGGATGCCCTTGCCGCCGGCCTCGGCCAAGACGATCTTCACCCGCTCGTCGTCCATGAAATGATAGATCGTACCGGCGGCGTTACTTCCCCCGCCTACGCAGGCGATCAGGTAATCCGGGTGATCCCTTCCTTCCTTCTCCAGCAGTTGCTTCTTGATCTCCTCGCTGATAACGGATTGCAGCCGGGCTACCATATCCGGATAAGGATGGGGGCCTACCGTAGAACCGATAATATAATACGTATCCGAAGGATGACAGCACCAGTCACGGATCGCCTCGTTCGTGGCGTCTTTCAAGGTCATGTTTCCCGAGGTCACGGGCACGACGGTAGCTCCCAGCATCTCCATCTTCTGTACGTTGGCATGTTGGCGTTCCACGTCTGTCTTCCCCATATAAACGATACATTCCATATTCATCAAGGCACATACCGTAGCCGTAGCCACTCCATGCTGTCCGGCACCCGTCTCGGCGATGATACGGGTCTTCCCCATGCGGCGGGCTAGGAGGATCTGGCCGATCGTATTGTTGATCTTATGTGCTCCGGTATGGTTCAAGTCTTCCCGTTTCAAATAGATCTTGCATCCGTATTTCTCGCTCAACCGTTTGGCCAAGTAAAGAGGGGAGGGGCGGCCTACATAATCACGCAATAACTGATCGAACTCTTCCTTGAAGCTATCGCTCTCCAACACTTGCAGATAGGTATTCTGTAAATTTTCCACGCATTGATGAAGGATCTCGGGAACATAGGCCCCGCCGAACTCACCATAGTAACCATTCTTGTCAACTTGATACGTTTTCATCTTTTATCTATTTTAGTTATTTTCCTTTTGAATTTGCCATAAAAAGAAAAGAGGCCTGCCGCAAGTGCGACAGACCTCTTTATATCTTTATGTAGTGTTTATATATACATACGAGTCTTCGTTCCTTACGACCTTTTGAGTTGTACGGAGCGCCACCACCAATATGTATTTACTACGAATGTTCTCATGACTCTGTTTTGTTATTACGGCAGCAAATATATGGAATCTTTGACAAACAGCAAATAAAATCGTGTTTTTTTATGAATGAGATAAAAAAGATCAGAAGGTCTATTAAAACTGCTCTATTGACAAATTGTAATTTATTGAGCCTTGTATAGACGTGTATTGGCGTTTTTGGCATTTGTTTTTATTATTTCGAAGAATAATTTGCTTTCAAAATAATAGTTTCTACCTTTGCGGAAACAATAAAAAACGATTAATATTTCTAATATGGATACTAAATTAACTGGAAAAACTCGCATAGAGAGCGATTTGATCGGCGCTCGTGAAATCCCCGCCGAAGCATTATACGGAGTTCAAACCTTGAGAGGAATCGAGAATTTCTCAATCAGTAAATTCCGTTTGAGTGAATATCCTTTATTCATTAAAGGATTAGCTATAACAAAAATGGCGGCTGCCATGGCTAACTTTGAACTAGGCTTGCTTACCGTAGAGCAAAAGGACGCTATCATCGCCGCTTGCGGGGAGATTATCGATGGCAAGCATCACGACCAGTTCCCGGTGGATATGATCCAAGGCGGAGCGGGTACCACTACGAATATGAACGCGAATGAGGTGATCGCCAACCGTGCCTTGGAGCTGATGGGGCATGAGCGAGGTGAATACCAATACTGCTCACCGAACGACCATGTGAACTGCTCGCAATCCACGAACGACGCATATCCGACCGCTATCCATATCGGTATGTATTTTAAGCATCTTCAATTGCTTCCCCATTTGGAGGAATTGATCGCCTCTTTCCGTAAGAAAGGGGAGGAGTTCTCGCGGATTATCAAGATGGGACGTACGCAGTTGGAGGATGCCGTACCTATGACGTTGGGGCAGACCTTTAATGGCTTCGCCAGCATCTTGCAGGATGAGATCGCTCACTTGAATGAGGCCGCCGCCGATTTCTTGGTGGTTAATATGGGAGCTACCGCTATCGGTACGGGTATTTGTGCCGAGCCGGGATACGCGGAGAAATGTATCGCGGCTTTACGTGAGATAACCGGATGGGATATCCGTCTCTCCTCCGATTTGGTAGGAGCTACCTCGGATACTTCTTGCTTGGTAGGCTATGCTTCCGCCATGAAGCGGGTTTGCGTGAAGATGAATAAGATATGTAATGACCTTCGCTTGTTGGCAAGCGGTCCTCGTTGCGGTTTGGGTGAGTTTAACTTGCCTGCTATGCAGCCGGGTTCTTCTATCATGCCGGGTAAGGTGAACCCTGTGATCCCGGAGGTGATGAACCAAATCGCTTATAAGGTAATGGGTAATGAATTATGTGTGACCATGGCCGGGGAAGCCGCCCAGATGGAGCTGAACGCCATGGAGCCGGTGATGGCACAATGCTGCTTCGAGTCCGTGGATTTGCTGATCAATGGTTTCGATACCTTGCGTACCCGTTGCGTGGACGGTATTATCGCTAACGAGGATCGTTGCCGTGAGGAGGTACATCATAGCATCGGCGTGGTGACGGCCTTGAATCCGGTAATCGGCTATAAGAACTCGACCAAGATCGCGAAGGAGGCGTTGGAGACCGGCGTTAGCGTTTATCAATTGGTACTGGATCATGGTATCTTGACCAAGGAGGAATTGGATACGATCTTAAGCCCGGAGAATATGATCAAGCCGGTGAAGTTGGATATCAAGCCTCGCCGTTAATCGAGTCCTATTATATAATGTATACCATTTGTGGACCGTATAGGTGGATTTTTCCATCCTATGCGGTCTTTTTTTAGATTATAATCTCTATCTTTGGACTGACTTAATTCTAATAATCATGATAAATAGACGAGATTTTTTTAAAGAATGCGTCCCTTTTCACCTTGGGTGGCCTGATGGCCGGAAAGGTCGGGAGCGCAGATGCGGCTAAACCTGTCACTACTGAGACGATGGCCGCTAAGACAGTTGGTTTACAAATCTATTCTTTAGGCAAGGAACTTTATGCGGATGTACCCGGTGGATTGAAAAAGATCAAGCAAATGGGGTACACGAATCTGGAATTGGCCGGTTACAAGGAAGGCAAGATCGGCGGTGTAGACATGATGGAATTCAAGAAGATGGTGGATGATGCCGGATTGAAGATCACCAGTTCCCACGTGAATCCTCCGGTACGTGAGTACACGAAGGCCAATCGCTCCCAGATCTCCGAGTATTGGAAGAAGACGGCTGATGACCATGCCAAACTAGGCGTGAAGTACTTGATCCAGCCCGGGCAACCGAGTACCCGTAGCACCGAGGAAACCGCTTTCGTCTGCGAGATTTTTAACGAGGCGGGTAAGATCGTGAAAGCGGCCGGTATTCCTTTCGGCTATCACAACCATGAGATGGAGTTCGCCAAGGTAAATCCGGGTAGTACGGAGGCCAAGCTGGGAAGGCGTGTGAAAGGAGATTGCATCTATGAGTTGTTCTTGAAGAATACTGATCCTTCGCTTGTATTTTTCGAGATGGATGTTTATTGGGCCGTGATGGGACAACAAGATCCGATAGAGTGGTTGAAGAAATATCCGAACCGTATTAAGGTATTGCACATCAAGGACCGTGCTATTCTAGGCGAGTCGGGATGATGAATTTCGAGAATATATTCCGGCAAGCTTACGCGAATGGAATCAAGGATTATTTCGTGGAGTTGGAGGGTATGCCTGACGGACGTTCCCAGTTTGAGGGCGTGAAAGGCTGCGTGGATTATTTATTGAAAGCACCGTTCGTGAAATAAGTCTTTTGACTCATTAAAAAACGATCATGGCGGTAGGATGCTTCCTCCGTTATGAGCGTGTTTGTTCGTAAAGCAGCCATACCAATAAAGGGATATAGTCCTTTAATTCCGTCCGTAATATCTTGAGCGCTTGAGAGATGCGGTATGCGATTGTTTTTGGGGATACGCCTGTCCGCTCGGCGATCTCGTTGTAGGTCATTTCCTCGAAACGGTTCATCTCGAATGCCTTACGGTATTCATCCGGGAGCTCCCGGATGGCCTTGGAGGCCAAGGCCATCAGTTCTCCTATATAAAAATCAGGATTCTCGAATTGCTCTTGGAACTTGGCGTACAATCTCTCGTGCACTTGTTGCTTAACCTGTATGTGGCTGATCGTATTGAGGCATTTATTGCGGACAATCGTGAAGAGGAGTGATTTCAGAGACATGTCCGCTACTAGGGATTTTCGGTTTTCCCACAGCCACATCATCACGTCTTGTACGATCTCCTCCGATTCTGGTACTGTTACATATTGGGAGGCGAAGGCGCACAATCCCCGGTAATATTGTTTGTACACGGTGTCGAACGCTTGTTCGTCTCCTGCGATAAGTTCTAGTGAAATTCGTTCTGCGTTCTCGTCCACAATAGTGTTTAAGTTTGTTTGGTTGCAAACTTAATGAATAATTCCGGATAAGAGGCATGAATCCCGCTACTTTTTCTTTCCTTGGTTGGCTACGGCTTCCATGAGTTTCTTGATTTCCTCCGGGTCGCCAAGGAAATAATCATTCACGAGTTTTAAGTCATCATCGAACTCGAACACGTATGGAACGGCTGTTGGGAGATTCAGATGAACGATCTCTTCATCGGAGATGTTTTTAAATATTTGATGATTCCCCGCAAGCTGTTTCCGTGAGCGGCGACAAGGATCTGGTCGGCGGTCCGGAGCGTCGGGAAGATAACCTCTTTCCAATAAGGGAGAATCCGCTCAACCGTATCTTTCAAGGATTCCGTACGGGGCAACTCTTTATCCGGCACGTCTTTGTAGCGGATATCGAAGCGAGGGTTACGAGGGTCGTCTTCCGATAGGGGAAGCGGGGCTATATCGTAACTGCGACGCCAGATCAAGACCTGCTCGTCTCCATACTTTTGGGCGGTCTCGCTCTTGTTCAACCCTTGTAGCGATCCGTAATGTTTCTCGTTCAGCCTCCAGCTCTTCTCCACCGGGATCCAGTCTTGGTCCATGCGATCCAATACACAATTCAAGGTTTTGACGGCCCGTTTTAAATAAGAGGTATAGGCTTTATTGAACACATATCCTTTTTCTTTCAATAGGTTGGCCCTATAAGCTTCGGCCACGCCTTTTTTCTGTCAAATCCACATCGGTCCAACCGGTGAACCGGTTCTCTTTATTCCATACACTTTCGCCGTGGCGAAGCAATACGATACTTTTCATAGGTCTTTTTTATTTTTATGATTTGTTTTTTCGAAATCCTCGATGACTTCTTTTAATATAGGTAGATGACTATGTTGTACATCCTTCGCTGCCGTGAGGAAAGTGACAACCGGATGCTTCTCGATCTCTCGTAAGAAAGGAATGAAATCCGGGTTCTGCTTGATCTCCATCCCGTAGCGACCTTGGAATACTTCCCAATGCCTGTCTTTATCCTCGTGGAACCATTGGCGTAACTCCTTAGATGGAGTGATGTCTTTTCTCCATTCGTCAAACTTCGCATCCTCTTTCTTCAGTCCTCTGGGCCATAGCCTGTCGAGAAGAATGCGATAACCATCCGCCTCACTTGGCTCCTCATAAATCCGTTTTAAAAGAATCTTTACCATTAGAAGTCTCATTTTGTGGTAAAACAGTAGAAAGAGGGATATTGTTGAGCCTTTCTTTAGGAACGGTATTTTTGCCATTATTCAATTTTCTTGAAAAAAATCGTTTTTTTGTTTAGTACATCTTTTGTCTCAACTGTATTAATTATAGAAACAAGAAAAAATGGAAATAAACGAAGACATATTGATCCGATACATCGATGGGATGTTGACCGAGGAGGAAGCTGCGGAGGTGAAAAACTGGCGGGCCGCCTCTCTAGAAAACGAGAAACTGTTGGAGCAGGTCTATTTTACAGCTCAAGTGGCAAGTCGCCTAAAAGTCATGCGGACCGTGAACCCGGACGAGGCGTTGTCTCGTTTTAAATCAAGAATCCATAAGAAAGAGAAAAGATTAGCTTTAAGACAAGTGTTAGGTGTTATTCAACGGGCTGCGGCCGTGTTATTCATTCCAGTCTTTCTTTTATCCGCTTATTTGTTCATACAGCAGGGTCAAGGGAACGTGCGTACGCTAGCCGTACGCACGAATCCTGGGGTGGTTTCGGCATTCGATTTACCTGACGGTTCTAAGGTTTGGCTGAATGCCAATAGCGAATTGAGATATCTTTCGGACTTCAATGCGGATACCCGTACGGTGGAATTAACCGGACAAGGATATTTCGAGGTGACGAAGAATGCTCATAAGCCTTTTATTGTGAAAGCGGATAAAGATTACTCGGTAGAGGTGTTGGGAACTTCTTTCAATGTATCCGCTTACAAAGACGAGAGTATGATAGAGACCACCTTGGTAGAGGGATCGGTAAAGCTGAACGTCGTGTCCGGAGGAAAGCGAATGACACAGATGTTGAAGCCAAACGAGAAAGCCGAGTATCAAAAGGGCGCTGGCAAGATCAAGGTGTTCGACGTGAATACCGAATATGACACGGCTTGGAAGAACGGGGAGATTATCTTCAGGAACCATCCGATGGATAAAGTATTGAAAACGCTGGAACGTCATTATCACGTAGTATTCGAGGTAAAAGATAACAAGATACTGAAGTCCATAATAACAGCCCGTTTCAAGGACGAGCAATTGCCTCAAGTATTGGAATACCTGAAATTGGCGTCGGGAATCCAGTATGCGATACATAAACCTACCGTTAAGGACAGTGGATCGGGAACCTCAGTCGTGGAAATATCAAAATGAGAAATAATGTGTAACCTTCTAAAATACGTCTGCCATGAAGAAAGAATAAACAAGGATTAAAAACATACGGAAGAATATTGGCGTATTCTCCCGTACGAAAAGTCAAGAAGAGCTGTTGGCGCAGCTACAAATAACTTTATTATAAATAGTAACACTACAAAAATATGAATAAAATTGTAACCTTAAATGCTTTAAGGGGAATAGTTATTCTCTTTTTCGAAAAATTCCGTTAATGATCAACATGGGGGTATGCGCATTCTGTTTGGTACCGGCCATGGTTTTCGCAGAGAACACGCATGAAGTCACAGTCTTAAACGCTCAACAACAGACACGAAAAGTAGTCGGTGTCGTTACGGACAAAACGGGCGAGGCTATTATCGGTGCTAACGTAATTGTCAAAGGAACTACCAACGGTACCATCACGGATATGGATGGCCGTTTCGAGTTGGATGTTCCTAACAATGCGACTTTACAAGTTTCCTATATCGGCTTTAATACGCAAGAGATCGTCTTTACCGGACAACCTTCTATCGAGGTTCAATTGGTCGATGATACGCAAGCCTTGGATGAAGTCGTGGTAACCGCTTTGGGTATCAAGCGTGAGAAAAAGGCTTTGGGATATTCTATGTCTGAATTGAAAGGTGAGTCCCTGACGCAAACCCGTGATGCTAACGTGGCCAACGCTTTGGCTGGTAAGGTAGCTGGTTTGCAGATCAAGCAAAATGGTACCGGTGTCGGTGGTTCCTCTCGTATCGTGATTCGTGGTAATAACTCTATTACTGGTAATAACCAGCCGTTGATTGTTGTGGACGGTGTACCTATCGATAACTTTAGCGGTGGTACGGATGACTATTGGGGTAACGGTAACGTGGATAAAGGTTCCGGTATCTCTGATATCTCCCCAGATGATATCGAGAGTATGTCCGTATTGAAAGGCCCGGCAGCCGCGGCGTTGTATGGTAGCCGTGCAGGTAACGGTGTCGTGATGATCACGACTAAGAAAGGTAGCCAGAATAAAGGTTGGGGCGTAAGTATCAATTCGAATTTCACGGCTGAGAACCCGATGCAAACTCCGAAGTTCCAAGATGTATACGGACAAGGTATCGACGGCGCTTTCGATAATAATAAAGCGACGAGTTGGGGTGCCGTTATGGACGGTTCTTCTAAGGATATGGCGATGGGTTCTTACCAGTATGCGGCGAGAGACAATGATTTATATAAGGACTTCTTGCGCACTGGTACCACTTGGACGAACAGCGTGGATTTGAGTAAGAGCTCCGAGGATATCACTTTCCGTGCCGGTGTGACACGCTTGGATAATAAGGGGGTTGTCCCGAATAGCGGAATGGATCGTACGTCTATTAATTTGCGTTCTACGGCTAAGCTGTCTAAATGGTTATCGGCTGACGTGAAGGTCAATTATGTAAGCCAGCATACGAACAACCGTGTGAAATTAGCGGGCGACCCGGATAATATCTTCCTTAACTATTTAAGTATGCCTCGAAGTGTGGGCTTCTCTGACTATGACGCCTATAAAGATAATGATTGGAAACGTGCGGACGGAAAGCCCGCTGGTTATCTGATCGACACAGGAGCCAACGCCAATAACCCGTATTGGTCCGCTTACCGCAATACGAACAAGGATAAGAAAGACCGTTTTATCGGATTCGCGGCCTTGGATTTCACGTTTACGGATTGGTTGAGCTTGAAGCTTCGCTCTGGTATGGATAATTACACCATCCAGTATGAGACGATTCGTGCGACAGGTAACCCGTATTGGGAGAACAACGGTAGCATGACTGCCAATATGGAGAAATTCACCGAGATCAACTCCGATTTCTTATTGACTGCTAAAGGCAACTGGGATCGATTCGGTATCGTAGGTACGGTAGGTGGTAATATGATGTACCGTAATTCTACATGGTACAAGGAATCATCCGGTGAGTTTGTGATTCCCGATTTCCATGCGATCGCCAACGGTAAGACACATGGTGGTGAGTATACTCGCAACCGTAAACAAATCAACTCGCTATATGCTACGGCATCATTGTCTTGGGACGACTATTTGTATTTGGACTTAACCGCTCGTAATGACTGGTCTTCAACACTTCCGAAAGACAATGACTCTTATTTCTACCCATCGGTAGGTGTTAGCTGGATTTTCACCCAAATGTTGAATAAGATGGGGCATAACACGGGTATTCTTTCTTTCGGTAAGATCCGTGCGTCTTGGGCTCAGGTAGGTAATGATACGGACGCTTATATGCTGCGTGACTATTATAATATCAGTTATGATATTAAAGGGGGTATTTTTAATGCCAGCAACGAGGATTGGATGGCAAATCCAAATTTAAAGAATGAGACGATCAACTCTTGGGAGTTAGGCCTTGAGTTGAAGGCGTTTGAGAATAGGGTTGGTGTCGACGTAGCTTACTATAAAAAAGAATGCGAAGGATCAGATCATAAAAATTGATGTTCCCTCCGCAACTGGATTTAAAAAGAAAATGATTAACGCCGGTAATATTGAGAATAAGGGTGTCGAGATTGCAGTGAATGCTACCCCAGTGATTACGGAAAACGGGTTCCAATGGGATACTCAATTGAATTGGTCAAAAAAAATAATAATAAGGTCGTTTCATTGACGGAGGATACGAAAGAGCAGATTCTAAGTGATAAGTCGGTTACTTTCTTGAAGATTGTGGCTCATGAAGGAGGTGCTTACGGTGATATCTATGGCTATGCTTATCAACGTGATGACAAAGGTAATGTTATCATCGGTGAGGATGGTGTGCCTTTGCGTACGAGTGACATGGAACTATTGGGTAATAACCAACCGAAATGGATGATGGGTTGGAGCAATACCTTGTCATATAAGAATTTCGTGTTGAACTTCATGTTCGATATGCGTTATGGTGGTGATGTGTATATGGGATCTATCCGTGCGGGTGCTTCATCTGGTAACTTAGAGATGACGTTGGATGGTCGTGACGGTATGGTAGTTCCGGGTGTATTGGTGGACGGTTCCCCGAATACAAAGAGTATAACTTCTCAGGCTTATTGGAATGGTGTTTCAAATAATACAGAAGCTTATATGTACGATGCGACAAACATCCGTTTACGTGAGTTGAGTTTGGGTTATAATTTCCCGAGAACGATGTTGGCGAAGACTCCATTTACTTCCGCTCGCTTGAGTTTCGTAGCTCGTAACTTGTTCATGATCTATAGTAAGACAAAGGGCTTTGACCCGGAAGCTGCTTATACATCCGGTAACGCCCAAGGTATTGAGTACGGTTCTATGCCGACAATGAGAAGCTTAGGTTTTAATATTAATCTGGCTTTTTAAAGAAACATAAATCTAAAAATAGAATTATTATGAAGAGTATAAAGATATTAACAGCTTGTTCGTTAATGATGCTAAGTGCAACTAGTTGCGACTTGACGGGTATAAATGAGAATCCGGATAAACCAACAGACGACGTGAACTATAATATGAACGAACCCCGTCTAGCCTCTACATTGCGTGGTGGCTTGATCATCGAAGGTAACGTGGAACAACGTTTGAAACCATTACAGATTGATTTTTATTCCCAGATGACTGTCGATGGTGGTGGATGGGGTACCAAGAACTATATTCAAGACGATGAATGGAATAATCTCGTTTGGGAAGAATATTTGAAACAGATCGCCTCTATTAATATAGTGATCCGTAGTCTGACGGAAAAGGATAAGGATGCTTATGCGAATACGATTGCTTTCGCCCGGATATGGCGTGTATATGTGCATACGCTGGCTGCCGATAAATTTGGCCCGATGCCTTTCCGCTTATGAGATTGTAGAGGCGAATCCTCCTTATAAATCGTTGAAGGATATCTATGACGAGTACTTCAGGGAACTTGATGCTGCCATAAATGGCTTTAACGATAGTGCGCAACCTATTTTTTCTGATGCGGGTATCGACTTGATTTATAAGAATGATGTATCGAAGTGGAAACGTTTTGCCAATTCCTTGCGTCTGCGTTTGGCTGTTCGTTTGACAGAAGTGGATCAGGAGAAATGTATAGCTGAGGCAAATGCCGCTATTTCATCACCAGCAGGGTTGATCTCGGATAAGGCTGATAACGCTTATATGCCACCGAAGGCTGATGGCTCTTGGGGACAGGATTACAATTATACGATGTTCCAGATTACATGGAGTGGTCCGATTTGTATGTCAAAATCGGTTGAGAAACTGGTGACTAATATCGGTGGTGTCGCTTGGCCTCAAGGTGTAGTGAACCAGACGTCCGGTGTTGCGGTTTCTAGCGTACATCCGGAAAAGGTAGATCCTCGTGCCCCGAAGATTTTCCAGCCGGGTATTGAGAATGGAGATTGGAAAGGTTTGGTATATGGACCTAAGGCAGAGGAAGCCAATACCGGAATTTATCAATCGAAACAATGTGCTGAGCTTGGCTTTATTATTAAGGATGGCTATCCCTATAAATCTCGTCCGTATGATTTGTTCCTTTCTGAAGAGGTTCATTTTTTGAAGGCTGAATTATATGCTCGTGGTTTTATCGCTGGTGATGCTAAATCGGAATATGAGGCAGGTGTTCGTGCGTCTTTCGCTACTTGGGGGTTACTTCTGAGGTGGACGACTACCTGACTTCTACAGAGAAAAATGAGGCTGGTACAAGTGCTAGATATGATGATCAACAAGGTGCGGGAAATACAGCTTTGGAAAAGATCATTACTCAGAAATATATCGCTGGGATACCTGATTTGGCGCAGGAAGCTTGGAATGACAAGCGTCGTTTGAACTTGCCTCGTTTGGATGTGGCTGTTTATCGAGATCAAGCTGTATATAATAATAGTGATAAGGATATCTTGAAGTCAGCTAATTTTATTAAACGAATGAGGTATCCAACAAAGGAAAGTTTGATTAATGCCACTGAGTACGAGAAAGGCAAATCCATGTTAGGTGGTAAAGGCGATATTGTATCTACTCCGTTGTGGTGGGATAAGAATTCCAACTATTGCACATCTTCAAAATAAAGGAATAGGCGAATTCTGTATTACTTCAGTATGAAGATATTAATTAAAATATTATATTATGAGTAGATTATTGGTGTATCTAGTTACTGTGATTTTTTGTGTTACAAAAACTTTTGCTCAGTCTGAACCTTTTTATTTTATTCAATTATCAGATCCTCAGTTTGGAATGTTAGAAAAGAATAAAAGTTTCTCTCAAGAGACAAAAATCATGGAAAAGGTTGTTGCTGTTATTAATAATTTGAATCCGGCATTTGTGGTTATAACGGGTGATATGGTAAATGATGGTGAAGATCAAAATCAAATTAACGAATTTAAACGAATTTGTACTTTGATAAAAAAAAACATCCCTGTTTATGTGTTACCAGGTAATCATGATTTAAATCAACAGAGTACAGATGAGTCTATTTCTTGTTATATGGATGAATATGGATATGATTGTTTTTGCTTTCATTTAAATAATAGTTGTTTTATTGGATTAAATACTCCTATTATTTTTGCAAATAGAGAAGAAAAAAGAAAAAAAACAACTGGTCTGGTTGGAGAAAAATCTAGAGAACTCTCAGAAATGTAATCATCGTATCCTTTTTGGACATTATCCTTTCTTTGTGAAAGAGCCTAATGAGACAAATAGATATGAGAATATTCCCATAAAAAAACGGAAAATATACTTAGATCTTATGGATAAATATCGAGTAAGTAATATGTTTGCTGGACATTTACATTATAATGCGATGAGTTCTTATGGAAATTTCAATATTACAATAACAAATTCTATTTGTACTCCTTTGGGGGAAGATCGAATTGGTATTCGAATTGTTAAGGTATATCCGGATAAGATAGTTCATGACTATTATGGTTTAGATCAAATACCTTCTAATATCACTTTGTAATGAATTGGTTATAAAAAGAGGATGCCTCATGCATCCTCTTTTTAATCTGAAGCTTTAATCTTTATACTTATATATAAAGAGTTTTTTTAAGTGTAATACTAGATGATTTTATTGCTTTAATCAATTACTTCCGCTGAGTGCAGCATATATGTAGCAGGACACTGCCTATAACGTTGACTGGGGGCTTTGTTTGTACCACAACTTGTTTTCATCGCTTCATGAATCAGTTATACGATATGTTTTGATGAGTATATGTTTACATAGTTTTGTGCGTAAATATTTGAAATCCTTGTGGTTTGATGGATGTGGTATTGAAAATTTAGCGGAATTTATTTGCCATAATGAAAATTTCTGTAACTTTGTTCACTATGAGCATGACGATAAGAGTATTTTTTATCATTTAATCTTTGTTGAATTATGAGATTGTGTATTAGTGTATTCTCTCTATTGTTATTATGTTTATTCCCACTAGATGCCCAACAGGAATATGCAGAATCTTATATTCATATTTCAGCTTCTGTTAGCTTGGCGGAAGCCTTAGATGAGATCGAGAGCCAAACCAATTATTCTTTTTTTATTTATGATGCTCGAGTGATCAATTTATCCGAGAAGTTGCGTAGCCCTTTATCTGGACGTACGGTTTTTGAGATTTTAAATTTATTGTTTAAGGATAGGACGATTGTCTATACAGTTATGAATGACCAGATTATTTTGAGTAAAAAAGAGACAATAATTCAGATACAACAAAAATTGGATGGTAAGATAAAAGGTATCGTGACTGATCACGAAGGAGAGCCTATTGCCTGCGTGAATGTGGTGGAGAAGGGAACAAAGAACGGTACGATTACGGATGTGGATGGTCGTTTTGTCTTGGAGCTTCCTAAGGAGACTACTTTAGTTTTTTCTTATATTGGTTATCGTTCACGAGAAATTGAGTATGAGGGGCAATTATTTTTGAATGTTCAGCTGGAAGATGATACTCGGATTCTAGACGAGGTGGTTGTTACGGCTCTTGGTATCGAAAAAAGGGATCTTCTTTACCTTATGTCACTCAATTGATCTCTGGAGAGGAATTAGTAAGGACCAAGGATTTTAATTTTATGAGTACGCTTTCGGGAAAGATGGCAGGTCTTCAGATAAATCGGACTTCCGCTGGTCTGGCTAGCTCTTCTCGAGTGATTATTCGAGGAAGTCGTTCTGTATCCGGAAATAATCAACCTTTGTATGTAATGGATGGTGTCCCTATCTTGTGTGTTAGCAGTGAGCAAACCTCGACGGCGATTGGAGGTGCAGCTGATGCCGGTAACCGGGATGCGGGCGATGGTATCTCTAATCTAAATCCTGATGATATAGAGAGTTTGAGTGTCTTGAAAGGGGCTTCGGCCTCTGCGTTGTATGGGGACAAGCGGCGAACGGTGTGATCTTGATCAAAACGAAAAAGGTAAGGCCGGGGTACGGAATATTCATTTCTCCTCGTTGCTGACTGTCGATCAAGCGATCAGTCTCCCCAAGTTTCAGAATGAGTTTGGACGGCTGGAAGGGGCGGAAACTTGTTGGGGAGACCGGGCTTCTCTTCCGGTCTATGACCCTGTCGGCGATTTTTTTCCGGACGGGTATTACCGCTATTAACTCATTGATATTTACGGCAGGGAATAGCCATGTGCAAAATTATTTCTCGTATGCCAATACGACCGCACGGGGCATTGTTCCTAAGAATAATTTAAGCAAGCATAATTTTAATCTCCGTGAAAGTTCTTCTTTCTTTGATGATCGTTTGATCTTGGAGGGGCAGGCAAACTTGATACTCCAAACAATCAAAGGGAAACCTACGGTCGGGGGATTTTATATGAACCCGTTACAAGGTTTATACACGTTTCCTAGAGGGATGGATATGGCGCCTTATAAGGAGAACTTTGAGGTATATAACGAGAAACGGAATATGAACGTCCAGAACTGGTATACTACGATTACTGATTTTGAGCAAAATCCTTATTGGTTGGTCAACCGTACGGAAAACGAGGATAAACGTGCCCGTGTGTTGGCGTTGGCTTCCGCTAGTTTCAAGGTGACAGATTGGCTTACGTTACAGGGCCGTGGAAATATCGATTATGTGAATGATAAGTATCAGCAGGAAATATACGCTTCTACCTCTCCGGGTATCGCCGGTGAGAACGGGCGTTACATTTATTACACCTGCCAGACTACGTTGCTCTATGGGGATTTGATGGCCAAATTGAATAAAAGCTGGGATGATTTCTCCTTGAACGCCGCTATCGGTACGAGCATAACGGACACACGCACCAGTGCGTTGAGGCTGGATTCGAAAACGGCTTCCTTGTATTATCCGAATGTCTTTACGATTGCTAATATTAACATGTCGTCCAGTGCCTACATCGAGGAGTTGGATGACGCACGCCGGCAAATGCAATCCTTTTTTGCTATGGCGCAGTTGGGATATAAGGAAAGCCTTTACTTAGATGTGACCGCACGTAATGACTGGTCATCTACCCTTGCGTTTACGGAACGTAAATCAAGAGGTTTTTTCTATCCTTCAGTCGGTCTTTCTTGGATTATCCCTAAATCCTTCTCGATGCCTTCCTTGATATCTTTTGGGAAAGTACGGGCTTCTTGGAGTAAGGTGGGTAATGATATACCTTTATTCGTTAGCAATACGGTAGGCCATATCGCTGCGGGCGGGATTCCCCAGCCGAATGATACGGCTCCGTTCGGTACCTTGAAGCCGGAGATGAGCAGTTCTTTTTTGAGATAGGTACCGAATGGAAATTCTTTGATTATCGTATGGACGTGGATCTTACGTTCTATAAGACCAATACGAAAAATCAACTCTTCTCTTTACCTTCTTCCGCTGGAGCCGCATACAAGTATTATTTTGTGAATGCGGGAAATATACAGAATATGGGAGTAGAATTGACGCTAGGTGCGGTTCCCATATTAACGAACCAGTTTAAATGGAATACGACACTCAACTTTTCTCGGAATAAAAATGAAGTAAAGAAACTACATGATGATTTGGCTAGCTTTATTCAAGGAGATGAAGGATTCTCCTCTAGCTATGCGATGCGTTTGGTGGAAGGTGGTTCGTTTGGCGATATCTATGGGAAAGCTTTTGAGCGGGATAAATATGGTGCGATCGTGTATGGCCGGGACGGTTTGCCCCAAGAGATCGGTAGCGGGAATACGGTTAAGGTGGGGAATTGCAATCCGGCGTTCCTATTGGGTTGGGGGAATAGTTTCACGTATAAGGATTTCTCATACTATTTCCTGATAGACGGGCATTTTGGGGGAGAGGTATTGGCCCAGACGCAGGCTGTGCTTGACCAAATAGGAGTGAGTAAGGTTTCTGGAGAGGCCCGTACGATGGGGTATGTGGATTTGGAAGGGCATCATATTTATAACATAAAAGGATTTTATGAGCAGGTGGGAGGACGAAACGGCGTGACCGAATATTATATGTACAATGCTACCAATATCCGTTTGCGAGAGTTATCTTTGGGATATACGCTACCGAAGAGATTGTTGGGAAGAAAACAATTTGTTAAAAAGGCGGAACTGTCTTTTGTCGCCCGGAATCTATTCTTTATTTATAAAAAGGCTCCATTTGATCCGGATGCCATACTTTCGGTGAGTAATAGTAATCAAGGGATCGATATATTCGGGATACCGACTACGAGAAGTGTTGGCTTTAATGTGAAACTTTCATTCTAAGTGTATGAAGACAAGATTTCTGAATGAAATGGCAAGTCTGTTGGTCGTATTACTCCTTTTTCCTTGTACGGGTAAATTCGAGGAGTATAATACCGATAGTACGGGGTTTACTGACGAGCAGAAAACGTATGATTATAATACGTTCGGTGTCTGGTTAAAAAGTAGTCCAGATGGGGATTTATTTTAATTATGATTGGGGGAATGGTAAGAACTGGCATTTCCAAACGATGCAAAATCTGAATGCGGATATGTTTTCCGGTTATATGCATGATTTTAAACCCTTCAACGCCGGATTGGGAAATACGGTCTATAATTTGCAGGATGGCTGGAATGGCACGATGTGGGATAATACGTATGGATATATCATGACGGAGATAAAGCAGACGGAAGATCATTCCCGTGATAAATATCCGGCTTTCTATGCGATCGCTAAAATACTGAAAGTAGAGGTCATGCATCGGATCTCGGATTATTATGGCCCGATCGTGTATACGAAGTTCGGGGAGTCGGATGCCGGGGTAATGCCGGATTCCCAGAAAGACGCTTATTATGCTTTTTTCCGGGATTTGGGGAGGCTATTCACTTGCTGTCTGAATATGATGGAGAGGAAACCTTTTCTCGTTTCGATATGATTATGCCGGAGAATTACAGGACGTTTGGGGAATGGATGCGTTTCGCCAACTCATTACGTTTGCGCTTGGCGGTTCGTATCGCTATGGCCGACCCTGATAAGGCAAGGGATGAGGCGCATAAGTCGCTGACACATCCAGCCGGTTTGCTGGAGGAGGCTTATGAGGTCGTCGCGGTTTCTACCGCCGGAACCGGCTACTCGAATCCGCTAGGGGAGATCAATAAGGCGTGGGGAGAGGTTTTTATGAACGCTAATATGGAATCGATCCTTAAAGGATATAAAGACCCTCGGTTATCCTGTTATTTTGAGCCTGCTACCGGACAGGGATATTCCGGGGAGTACCGGGGAATCCGGCAAGGGACAGGATTTAATCATTCCCGCTATAGTGAGCATTCGAGAAGCACGATTACCCAGAAAACGGACGCTATATTAATGACGCCCGCGGAAGTTTGGTTCTTACGTGCGGAGGCAGCCTTGAGAGGCTGGTCCGGGGAGGATGCCGGGACTTGCTATGAGCAAGGCGTACGATCATCGTTCAATCAATGGAGGGTAGGAGAGGCCAATACTTATTTGCGGGTGATCTTGTAGCCGCCGATTTCGTGGATACGTTTACTCCCGAATATTCGGCGAAGGCGCTTTGCTTGGTGTCTCCGGCATGGGATGAAGAAGCCTCTAGGGAGACCAAGCTGGAGAAGATTATTACCCAAAAATGGATCGCTTGTTACCCCGAGGGCTGTGAGGCTTGGGCGGAGCAGAGGCGTACCGGTTATCCCCGTTTGTTCCCGGTTTTGGTGAATAAAAGCAATGGAAAGATCGATACGCGAACGATGATTCGTCGTTTGAATTTCCCGGTTAGCATTATTTCCGGTAACCCGGCTCAATATTCCGCCTTGTGTGAGTATCTGGGAGGTCCGGATACCGGAGGTACTCGTTTATGGTGGGATACTGGAGTGAATTTTCGTGATTAGCGACTAATTTTTCCTCTTCCTGCCGATAGAATACCGAGATTCTTGAAAAAACACTACCTTTGACATCGAAAATTATAAAAAAAGGTTTTATGTCTTTAAAACGTTTTGGTGTCTCTTTGGAAGACAATCTGTTGGAATCATTGGATCAATATGTGAATGAGAATGGTTTCGCCAATCGTTCGCAGGCGATTCGTTTTCTGATAGAGAAGAATGTAGCCGAACGTAAATGGCAATGCAACCATATCGTAGCCGGGACGATCGTGATCATGTATGACCAAGTCAAGAAAGAGATCTCATTGAAAATCACGGGTATCCAACAAAATTATAAGGATGTGATTTTGTCGTCTTCCCAGTATTATATCAATCAGAATTTTTGCTTGCATATAGTGACGGTGATGGGAACGGCTCACCGCTTGACGGAATTGTCGGATAAGTTGACGACAATCAAAGGCATTAAGCATGGTAAGTTGGTGATGAGCCGGGCGGATTAATGCTTTTTTTGCGGGCTTGGTAACACGTTTTTTGGTAAACGTGCCACTACGGGATGTTTAAAATGATAAATATTATAGATATAAGTAGTATATGAGAAAAGAACTTTTACTAGTTTCCGGACTATTGGTAAGCTCCATGGCATTCGCGATAGATCCGGTAGAGATTGACAGTCTGATCAATTTGAAAGGGGTGGTAGTTTCCGCCAACAAGATCCATGTGAACCGGAACAGTGTGCCGTTATCTATCTCGGTCATCGAACGGGAGGAGATTGAGGCTAGCAGTGAATCGGCGTTGCTTCCCGTATTGTCGGAGCGAGTACCCGGGCTGTTTGTCACGGAAAAAGGGATCACAGGTTTCGGCGTTTCCGAGGGAGCGGCCGGGACGGTTAATATCCGGGGGGGTCGGACAGGGTAATAAGGTCTTGATGTTGTTCGATGGACAGCCTCAATGGGCCGGTCTATTCGGCCATTCGCTTCCGGATACCTATGTGGCTTCGGACGTGGAAAAGGTGGAGGTGATCCGTGGTCCGGGTTCCTTGTTATACGGCTCGAACGCTATGGGAGGTGTCGTGAATATCATCACCCGCCAGCATAATCAGCCGGGACGGCGTACGCAAGCCCGTATCATGTACGGCTCGTATAACACCCAGAAGTATATGATTAATAATGGGTACAATATCGGTAACTTTAGTAGTTATATCTCCTTGAATCATGACCGCACAGATGGACATCGTCCGGATTCGAAGTTTCATATCACGAATGGTTTCGCTAAGTTAGGATATAAGATTGATGATCATTATAAGGTGACGGGAGACGTAAGCTTAGCTAAGTTCAAGAACCAGAACCCGGGAGAGATAACAAATCCGCTTATCGATAATATCATGAATATCCTGCGAGGTACTACCTCCTTCGCTTTAGAGAATAATTACGGGAAGACAAGTGGTGCCCTTCGTGCTTTCTACAACTGGGGCCATCATAAGATTGATGATGGGTATAATCCGGGCGGGACGCCTAATCCTTATCTGTTTTATTCGGACGATCATAATGCGGGTTTCTTGCTTTATCAGTCTTTCCGCTTGGTGAAAGGAATAGTTTTACGGTCGGTATCGATTACAAGAACTGGGGTGGTAACGCATGGCAGGATAGTATCAATGGCAACCAGAATGAGTTGGTGAATAAGACCGTGAACGAGGTAGCCGGATACGTTATCATGCAGCAGGATCTATTTGACAAGGTAAGCTTGAACGCCGGGGTTCGTTATGAGCATAACAGTATCTTCGGCGGCGAGTGGATTCCGCAGGCCGGCTTCACGGTACGTCCGTTCGAGGGGAACGTGATAAAGGCTTCTTTGTCGAAAGGCTTCCGGAGTCCGAATATACGAGAGATGTACATGTTCCCGCCTCAGAACCCAGATTTGAAACCGGAGCGCATGATGAACTACGAGGTATCCATCGGACAGACATTCTTGGATGGCAACTTGTTTACGGAGTTGACCGCCTTTTTTATCGACGGGCAGGATATGATCGAGACGACACGTATAGACGGACGGCCTAAGAATGTCAATACGGGTACTTTTACGAATAAAGGTATCGAGTTCGATTCCCGTTACCAGATTCTCAAGAATTTGAGCCTCGATATGAACTATAGCTATTTGCATACGAGCAAGGCCCTGCTGGCGGCTCCGGCGCATAAGTTTTTCGCTGGCGTGATGTATGCCCCGGGACGTTTCACTTTCAACGTGAACGTACAATCCATTTTCGACCTTTATATCAATACGGCGGACAAGGTGAAAGAGGATTACACGGTTTTGAACGCGAAGGCAGCCTACCGTTTCGGTACACGTGATAAAGGCTTGAATCTATTTGTCAAAGGAGAGAATTTAACGGCTACCCGTTATTCTATCAACGAAGGATTCCCGATGCCGAAGGCGATATTTATGGGAGGTATAGACGTAGCTTTCTAGCATGGGTGGAAAAAGAACTTCCCCGAATACTCATATCTCCTTGAATTTTATGTCTACTTTCTAATATTTGTTTTATCTTTGCTTCATCAGAGTTTATTTGATTTTGATTAAAAGAATAAAAGTTATATATATGGATGTGAAAAATGATTTGGGTGGAGGAAAGCCCACGTTGCTAATCGCGGAGGATGAGGAAAGTAATTATTTACTTCTGAAGACCATTTTACATAAATATTGTAATTTGATCCGTGCTAAAACTGGTTTGGAAGCTTTGGCTCTCTTTAAGGAAAACGAGGTGGACTTGATCTTGATGGATATAAAAATGCCTGAGATGACGGGTATCGAGTCCTTGAAGGAAATCCGTAAGCTATCGAAAGATATCCCCGTAATCATGCAGTCAGCTTATGTATTCGACTCTGATATGGAAGCCGCTAAAGAAGCCGGGGCTTCCGGTTTTATCACGAAGCCGATCAATCTAAAGGTATTGAAAAATACGATATCGCAGTATTGTTCGTCAATCGTATGGTAAGGATTTATTAAGATGTTTTAGATTTGTATAAACGGCATTTTGCCGTATTTTTTGTTATTTTTGTAGAAAATCGTCAAGAGGACGCTTTACAAATGTATTCTAATCTACAAAAATGGCATGCTTATGATAAAAAAAAAGAACATCTTGTATCCGACATTTCTAAACTGAAAAAAGTATATAACCAGAGCTTCCCTTGGTTGGTGACCTTAGCGGAAGAAAGCGAGAACGCAAAGTATTTTAAGGATGCTTTGCGTTCTCTTATTTTATCCCGGCTCACGGAAAAGGAAAGTACCCAAGAAAACGTAGGAATGGCGGTGGCGATGCGTATCCTTCTTTTGATTGAGCATGATGATACTTTCGTGGACGAGCTGTCTACGGGCGAGCGTCTTCCGGTGCGGACGGTCACTTATCTTTGGCAGTTCCTGACCGGCCATTTGGAAAATGAGGTCTCTCCTGATTTATTTATCGACCTATACCATCAGTTTGATTTATTGGAACATCCGGTTGAGATCCTGCCGGACCGGGCATTGGTGAAAAGGCAGATGAACCGTTGGCCGACCGGACTCGGCCCGGAGGTGATCGCTATCCGTGAGAGGAACAAGGAGCGTATCATCGCTTGCTTGATCAAGAAGATAGAAAGACGCCATAGCCTTTCGTCACGTTTTCAGTTCGCCGAGGGCATCTCCTATGAGGAGAAAGAGGCTCGGGTACGTGAGTGGTGGAATACTGCTCGTTTCCATTTGTCGATGGCGATCAAGAGTCCTACGGAATTGAACTTCTTTTTGGGATATTCCCTGTCGGATGAGACGATGAGCTTATTGGCCCGTGCCAAAAAAAAGAAGGGGATGCCCTTTTTGTGACTCCTTATTATCTTTCCTATTAAATATAGAACATGAGGGGTATGATGACGCTACGGTGCGATCGTACATCATGTACTCGAACGAGCTGGTAGATACGTATGGAAGCATTAAGGCGTGGGAAAAGGAAGACATGGTCGTCGCCGATGAGCCGAATGCGGCGGGCTGGCTATTGCCGGAGGGACATAATATACACCGGAGGTATCCGGAGGTGGCGATCTTGATCCCCGATTCGATGGGGTGCTTGCGGTGGATTGTGCGCTTCTTGCCAGCGCATGTATGATTTCCAGAGCGAGCGGTTGAATTTCGATTTCGAGGCCCTGAAGCCTAAGGAGAGTTGGGACCGGAAGTTACGTCGTCTGATGCGTTATTTCGAGGAAGACGCCCAGCTACGGGATATCCTGATAACGGGCGGGGATGCCTTGATGAGCCAGAACGCTACCTTGCGTAAGATATTGGAGGCGGTATATAAGATGGCGGTGCGGAAACGGAAGGCGAACGAGAGCCGTTCGGAGGGCGAGAAGTACGCCGAGCTGCAACGGGTACGGCTAGGTTCCCGGTTGCTGGCTTATCTTCCGCTGCGTGTGACCGACGAGTTGGTCGGTATATTGAGGGAGTTCAAGGAGAAGGCTTCCGCTATCGGTGTGAGCCAGTTCTATATACAAACGCATTTCCAGTCTCCACTGGAGGTGACACCGGAGGCGAGGCACGCTATCGAGGCGATCTTGGCGGCGGGCTGGACGATCACGAATCAGTTGGTTTATACGGTCTCGGCTTCCCGTAGGGGGCATACGGCGAAATTACGGCAGACCTTAAACGCCCTTGGGGTGGTTTGCTATTATACGTTCTCCGTGAAGGGATTCCGGGAGAATTATGCGGTTTATACCCCGAATAGCCGCTCGTTGCAAGAGGCTCGTGAGGAGAAGATCTTCGGGCAGGTGCCGGAGGAGAAACAGGCGGAGTTGTATGATATGATCCGTAACCAGCGTCCTTTAGGCAAGTGCTTGGTTCGTTTCCTGAAGGAGAACGGGTTGCTGTTCGCCGGGACGGATCGTAACGTGTTGAACTTGCCCGCTATTGGTAAGAGCATGACTTTCCATACCATTGGACTGACTTCCGAGGGAAAGCGGATTCTTAAGTTCGATCACGACGGGAGCCGTCGGCATAGCCCGATTATCGATCAAATGGGTGAGGTCTATATCGTGGAGAATAAATCCGTGGCCGCTTACCTTAGGCAATTGAAGGAGATAGGCGAGGATGTCAATGAGTACCGTACGATCTGGAATTATTGCGAGGGAGAGACCGAGCCTCGTTTCAGTATTTATGAATACCCGGCTTATCCCTTTAAGGCCACGGACCGAATGACTAATCTTGAATTATGAATTCTATCCTCATGTGTTTGCCTTGGTTTCGTATATTTTGCTTAATTTTGTTTCACTGAATTTAGAAGGATATGATACAGAACGAAAGAGAAATCAGGCATGAGCTTGTGTTACAGGCCGCACGCCGTATGATGACAGCCGCTCGCACGGCTCCTAAAGGCAAGGGTATTGATATCATAGAGATAGCGATGGTGACGGATGGGGATATCTTGCGCCTGTCCGATGAGATGATCCGGATAGCGGCCGAGACCGGATTCAAGTTCCTGCTTCGTGACGCCGAGAATATAAAGAGTGCCGACGCCGTGGTGATTATCGGTACCTCCCAGAAAGTACAAGGCTTGAACTGCGCCCATTGCGGTTTCGATACCTGCGTGGAGAAGCCGGATTTGGTTCCGTGCGCTATTAATTCCGTCGATCTGGGTATCGCAATCGGCTCGGCTTGCGCTACGGCGGCGGACTTGCGTGTGGATACCCGTGTCATGTTCAGCGCCGGCTTGGCGGCCCAGCGATTGGGGCTGTTGGGAGACTGTAAATGCGTGATGGCGATACCGGTCAGCGCCTCGTCGAAGAACCCGTTTTTTGATCGTAAACCGAAAGAAGAACCGAAAAACTAGAAACAAATGAGTGACTCTATTCTAAAATTCGCGAATAAGCTAGAGATACGTTATTCCTTTAATAATAAATCCAATTATATGGATGCCATGACCAAGCACCGGTGTGAGAAGGAGATTCTTACGCTGATACGTTCCTTGGCGGATATGCTGGACGTGAAGCTGACGGTTTACAACGAGCCTTACGATAAGGAGGGTGGTTTCCGTGAGAAGCTGGGCGTGGCCGGGGAGAGTAGCCGCTCTATCTCTATCGTGTTGAACTTGGTGATGCAGATATTGACCCGTCCCTCCTTGTCGGAGGGTGGACAACCGCTGATGGATCGTACGCCGGCGGACGAGGAGGAGATGCAGCGTGAGCTGTCTAAGTTACGCCGTGAACTACGGCTGAAGACTCCGGGGCTACGCCTTCACACCGCTTGATCGACCTGTTGAACGCCTCGCCTCGTTTCTGCAAGTGCAAGTCTAATTTCTACGAGGCTTTGAAAGGGTATCCGAAGGTGACGAAAATCTCGGTACGTGAGTTGAACGAGAAGGATCGTGGCCGTTCCGGTTCGCTGGAGGTGAAGCGGGACCAGTTCGATTATTTTATCTTGCGTAGCGACGATCTGCCTACGGTCAAGGATAATAAGGCCACGATAGAGATCATCTCGCCGGTACTGAAAGATAGTAAGTATCGGTGGAAAGGTATCTACAACAAGGGAGGTGAGACGATCGATTTCTATATGCAAGATGAGGATTTCAAGAAACAGATGTTCGAGGACAAGATCTCGTTCACGAGCGGTATGTGCATCGATTGCGTCTTGGAGATCGCCCGCCGTCTGTCGGAGCTAGGAGAGGTGGTCAACGTGAGCTATACCGTGACTACGGTGATACGTACCCGTTTCGATAAGATGGAGATCGTCACCCCTCAAGGCAAGCGGCATCTTCGTAAACTGGAAGCCGCGAAGAAACAGCTTACGCTGGATTTGTTCGGCTAATCCGACAGCGGTATTCCCATCGCTCCCAAACACTACCGTGTTCCCACCTGAACACAGTAGTATTCATCAGCGAACACAATAGTATTCAATCCCGGACACAATAGTCTTTTTGCTTTGAATACTATTGTGTTTTTTCGTAAGGACGGGCAGCCTATACGAGTGTATATTTCCTCGGATAATTGAATAAGATCGCCAATAAGGCGCCTGCTCCCAATAGATACGGGTAGTAAAGATATTGCATGATCTCGATAGGGGAGACATGCCCGAGTCCGGCGGCCATCAACATCTGGGCGCCGTAGGGGATGATTCCCTGTACGAAGCAAGAGAAGATATCCAATAGGCTGGCGCTGCGGCGGGGATCTATCTTGAACCGGTCCGCTATATCCTTGGCGATCGGGCCGGCCATGATGAGGGCGATCGTATTGTTGGCCGTGCAAAGGTTGGCGAAGCTCACCAAGGCCGCTATGCTCATCTCGGCCCCCTTGGAGGAATGGATGCGGGAGGTAAGCTTGCGGATGATCCAGTCGATACCCCCGTTATAGCGGATCATCTCCAACATGCCTCCTGCCAGAAGCGTCACGATAATCAGCTCGCCCATATTGGTGATACCTAATCCCATGGAGGCGTTCCAGCCCCAGATATCGAAGCTACCGGTCCACAAACCTACTATACCGGACAGGACGATCCCGATGAATAGCACCAGCATGACATTGATCCCGCAAACGGCGGTTACCAACACCACCAGATAAGGGATCACCTTGACCCATTCGATCGGGGCCGGGGCGTAAGCGTTCTCCACGCCGCTTCCCACCAGCACGTATATCAATCCGGTCAGGATCGCTATCGGGAGGGCGATACGGATATTCACCTTGAACTTATCGGACATCTGGCAACCCTGCGTGCGGGTAGCTACGATGGTCGTATCGGATATGAACGACAGGTTATCGCCGAACATGGCGCCGCTCACCACGACACCTAGCATAAGGGCGTCCGGCATCCCCGTCTTGTCCGCTATACCGACGGCTACCGGGGCCAAGGCCACGATCGTGCCCACCGACGTACCTACCGAGATGGATATGAAACAAGCGGCCAAGAAGATTCCGGCCGCCAACAGGTTACCGGGCAGGATGGACATCGCCAGATTCACGGTAGCGTCTACGGCACCCATCGCCTTGGCGGTCTGCGCGAACGCCCCGGCGAGGATGAAGATCAATACCATCAGCATGATATTGCTATTGGCCGCCCCCCGGCAGAACTGCTCGATACGGTTGCTTAATTTGCCTCCCTTGGAGATCGCTATCGCTACGATCGAGGAGATGACGAAGGCTACCGTTATCGGCATCTTATAGAAATCTCCCGCCACGATAGATATCACCAAATAAGTCAATAAGAATACCACCAGCGGCGTCAATGCCCATGCGTTCGGTCTGCGTTCCAACTCCCCCATTTTCTTATCTCTCCTACATTTAACTGTCAACTGTCAATTCTCAACTGTCAACTCTTAGAAGGAGAACCGCAGCGCTATACGCACGCCCCCCTTCTTGATATTCGGTTGGTCCAGATACGTCAACCGGCGGTAATAATCGATCCGTAATATCTTGAAGATGTTCTCCAGACCTACGCTGGCCTCCAGGTAAGGTGTACGGCCCATCGGCGAGGTTCCCTCGGGGAAGCGGTATAGTCCCGTCGGGTCCAAGGCCGGGTTATTCTTATCGGTCAGTCCTCCGTAGAAACCGCTGAACGATATCACCTCACGCAAACGTAGCCACTTCACGCCGGGAATACGGTTTAAGATCCATCCCTTCATATAATACGTGAAGTAGAACGAAACATACTGGTCGCTTACGAACTCCAGCGCACGCATCATGTTGAAGGCTTGCGGCTGGATCGTGATGGACTGGTTGGTATTCGGCATGATGAGCAAGGGGAAAGGAACCTTGTCCCATACCTTGCCCGCCGTCACCAAGGCGTCGATATGTCCGAAGGAAGAGAGCCAGATCCGTTTCTCGGCGCTGATCTCCGTATGGTTGTAGTTGAAGTCGCCCCCCAACACGTTCTTCAATCCCATCTGATGGGATAGCTTGAATACGGGAGCGTCTTTCGAGAGGTTGAAAAGCGAGTTCTTACCCTCTCGTCCGTTATAGGCACGCTCGCCCGGGGCGAAACGAAGCTGGGCCCCTAGCTCCGTGTTGGTGAAACTCTTTAGGTTCGTCAATGTCCCGTCGGCGTTGTAACGGTCGTAGCGGAGCGTTCCGGCCGCCTCGTTGTTCTCGTTCCGCGCCCAAGTGGTAAGGGTCAGGCCATTCAGCCATTCCTTCTGGTACTGGAGCATGGTCTTGCGGATGTATTGCATCATGGTGACGGGCTCGCCCACCTTCCATGCCACGAACATATTATCCTTGCTGGTGAAGAGGAAGTCCTGACCGGGCGTATATACGTCGTACTCTTGGATCGCGGAGATGTTGTTCACCGGGCTTTCTCCCTCGTGATATTTCTTCTTGTTCACGCTATACGTCAGCTTGGCGTTATACTTTAGCTTACGGTCGTTTACGCCATAGGCCAGATAACCGCTACCGAACCAGTGCGGGTTGAGGTTTGCCGTCGTCATACCTCCCACACGCATGCGGAAGCCCTCCAGATGGTTGGCGCTGAAAGTGGTATTCATCGGTCCGAAATCGAACTTGCTCTTATCCTTGTCCGCCGTGGTCGGGATATAACCGGTGATCAATATCTCGGCGGTCTTGATGATCACGTTGAAAGCCGGTACCTTGCGGAGTTGCGCCAGCAAGTCGTCCAAGGCGCTCTCTTTCTCTTTCAAGGGGACATGGCGGTTGTGTATCCAGAAGGTGTCGGTCTGGGCGGTGGCTTCGGGCAACTCATGGATCGGACCGAGAAGGCCGAAGATCGAGTCGGCGTTCTGCACGTCGAACTGATACTTATCGAAATTCCTTAGCTGGTGGGCATAGAGCTGTTGCGCCCCTTTTACAATATAGAAATTAACGTAGGTATTCTCGTTGGCGAGCACCCAAGTGCTATCCGGCATCCGCTTGAACTCTTGCTCGATCCGAAGCTTGTCCACCCAGTTGAGGTTGATGTTCGCCGGGGTGTTCAAGAGGAATTTCTTGACGGCGTAATTACCGTCCAGCGTGATGTACAAGCGGCCCGTGAAGCCGTAACTCTGGCTGTTTACGGGAACGAAGGCGAGATCCACACATTTATCTCCGGCAACGTCCACCGTATCCATGATATAATATTTGTAATAGGAGACAGCCAGCGTGGAAGATAACGGGCTCACGAAACGGTTCAACAAGATATTGATATTGTTGTCGAAGATATTGACGCCCTTGAATATCTCCTCAAGGTTGGCGGTGATGGCGCCTCCATCGTCCAAGGTCTTGTCGATACCCTGCTGGCGCTTGGCCTTGGTGATCGTCTTCTCCGCCTTGGGATGTTTGCGGTAGTATTGGTCGGAGATCGTCTCACGGACGGAGATCGTCAGGATCGGTTTCCCGTTGAACTCCGAGGTATCCAGATAGTTCTTGATGAACTTGAATTTCTTCAGGAACTTATTCTTCTCGAGATTGGGGTTGAAGTCGTCCAGCGACATGCTGAGCTTCTCGTACACCTCGCTTTGGTACTCGTCCTTCGCCTCGATGCGGTTGTCGTTCTTATGCTCTATGACTTTCTTGATCAGTTCCACGGCGGGGTTGTCCTTGCGGGAATATTTCTCGCGCTTAGGCTTGACGACTACCTCGGCAATCTCGAACGAGGTAGGCCGGAGGAGCACGTTGAGGGCGTTGTTCTTTTGCCCCGCCTTTAGGTTTACGACCTTATTGTCATATCCAAGCGAGGATACGACCAGCCGGGTAAGCCCTTTGTCATTCTGGAGGCTGAAAGCCCCGTCATCGTCGGTCATCGCCCCGATCGTCGAGTTTTCGAACATGACGGATACGTAGGATAGGGGTTCCCCGCTTACGGAGTCTCTCACGATTCCGGATGCGGAAGTTATGCTCTGGGCGTATAGGACGGAAATGCCGGTCACGAATTGTAACAGGACTAGCAAAGTGATATAGCGAATAGATCTTATCATGTAAATGTCTCGTTATTCCTTCACGGATAATACAGTTGGCAAAGGTATGTTTTTTTCGTGGGAGGGAGGGGGGAGAGGCTATTAATAATCATTAATCAATGGGGCATCCCCTCCTTGGAGGGAGGGGAGCCCCATCATTCTTAAATCTAAAAAACATGAGGGCCTCACGGCTTTATATCTCTGACGGCGATTCGCTATCCGCTTGCTTCTTGGCGGCGGCTTTCGCCTGCGCTATGCGCTGGTTATAGAGGGCGTTGGTCTCGTCGATGAGGGTGTTGAGGCGGTTGATGAAGGTGGCGGTCGTAGCCGTTGGCTTCACCACGCTCTGGGCGAAGGCGTAGGTGGTCATCTCGTCGTATTCCTCGTCCATGCGGAGGCGGATCTTCTTGGCGCTCTCTACGGGGTTGTCGGCTTGCGCGTTGGTGCGCTGCTCGGTCAAGGCTGCGTATTGCTGGTTCTTCTCCTTCAGCGAGGCCACTACCTCGGTGAGGGTGAGCGCCGCCAGCGCCTCGGGCATGCCGTCCTTGTCGAGGTCTACCAGCAAGCCCTCGATGGCGGCCGTCTCCTGCAAGTTGGCGAGGCGTGCGGCGCCGATGTAGGGCTTCACGGGAAGGTATAGCTTCTCGGCCGCCGTGCGTTGCGCCGCCAGCGGGCTTTTCGTCATTTGGGTAATGGTGGAAGTAATGAAGATCAAGAGATCATCCCTCTCCTTGTCGAGGGTGGACATCTGCGCGGTCTCCTCGCTGGCCGAGGATTGGTTCACGGCGTCGGTCAATAGGGCGAAATCGGCGGCGAAGGCCGTACGAAGTTCTTGGGGGATGCCCAGCGGGTCGTTCGGGTCGAAGCTGATTTCGTCGGGAGATTCCGAGTCGCCTCCGCCACCCGCGAGCAGGTTCCCGTAGCGGGCCATGAAGGTTCGGTACTCGGCGTTGTTCAATTTCGTGATGTTAATGTCTTTTACTTTTGTAATCTTTTCCATTTTCTTGTTGATTTAGATCCATGATCAGGTTTAATACTGGCTAAAGGTAAGACAAATCGGTGGATATAGCTCTGGAAACTACCGTATTTTTCGCGGATTCGACCTCGCGGCAGGTGAAAAGTTGAATCTTGGGAAAATACGGGGCTTACATCGGGCGCGAAACGGAATCTTGGGGAAATGCGAGACCTTGCGGCGGGTGCGCAGTCGAATCTTGGAAAAATGCGGGGGTTACATCGGGTGTGCGGTCGAATCTTGGGGAAATGCGGCATTCCGCGGCAAGCGCGAGGTCGAATCTTTAGAAAATGCGAGGCCCAACCGTGATGGCCGGGCCTCGGCGGATCGTTATTTCCGTTTGAACTCTCGGAGGTCTCCGTTATCATGGAAGCAAATCCTGTTCAGAGGGGAGATCCATGCCTCCACGGAGGGGCTGCCGGAGTCGGGTGTCAATCGCAGGGTAGGGTGCTCGTACTCGTAGCGTCCGTGCGTGAGGATGATAGTATCCCGCATGATTTGCGATTCGTCATCATGCACACTGCCTTTAGTCGTCATCGTGAAGCCGTCGTCCTCGAAACGCAGCGTTTGCTCTTTGGGGTTCCGGATGGGAGAGAATCCCTCGTTGGAGACATAAGTCACGGGATACATTTCTACTTTGAGCCATTCCGAGCCTGCCAACTCCTGTTTGTCGCCATATTTCCATGTGTTGTCATCCTTGGTGCAGGCTATGAGGATGAAGGAGAAGATTGAAGCGAGTATGATTGTTTTTCTCATGAGTATCTTATATGTTTATAGTTTATGTATATTGCAAATCATCTTTAGATTTTTGTTAAATAAATATCCTCCGGCATTGAAAGACATTGGGTATTCTATTAAGAAGAATCCGTTCGAATCGCCTCCCCAACCCCAATTCATTTTTAAGTAATCATAGCAATTTCCGTCATCATATATATGTTTTTTCCATCCATCGCAAACCCATGTGTGGCCTGCATTTGATGCCGTATATCCGAAAAGAATCGCCGGTCTTCCATTTTGAAGGTTCATTTTACATTCTTCAACGGAAAGTGTTACGATACCATCTGCTTTAAGCCCATAAGAAATTAGACAGGATGGTATATTGCTTGGAGATGCTCCACTTTCGAGACATTCATACTCTGTGCTGATTTTACTTCCTATGTTTGCTATAAGTGTGCTCACTTGATCTATGACAGTTGCGCTAGAAGAAGATGTTACCGTAGAGCTAGCTAAGATAGCATTCCAATTAAGGTTTGTTGGGACTCTGTGATAAGCGAGGATCTGGGCGATAGCAATGGCATTACATCCAGCAAGCGCATGGTCATAACACTTTATTGGACATTTTTCATTATAGGGATATCCTTGACTCCAAAGTGTAGGTAGGTCTTTATAGCAAGCTTCCACACTCATCTTTGTTTGAATGGCCTTTTCTTGTGTCTCTGCGTAATATTGATTCAGATCTTGCTGAATGAGCATCGGGATATCTCTATAATACAATCGCAAAGGTTCGATGAACGATGTGTCCGATAAAAGACCGGAAGGTACTGAAATGAGCACTTTCTCTACTCTTTTATCTCCGACTACCACGGAGTAGCCCTCTTGTCCATCCGTCTCGGTAGTGAACTCATAAACGGGTATCGTATCTCTGACTGTAACGGGCAAGGTCTCTGTGTTATCAATATACAGAGTCTTTAATTTATGCTCTTTGATCGTGAAAGACGTGTTAGACTTCGTGAAAGCATCGGCCACGAACTCTTGCAATAAACTTTTGGCTTCATCGATATCCAACGTGGTGGTTTCTATCGATCCCTGTTCGTCTACATCTGAAAATTCTATATCTTCGCTCGTGCAGGAGGATATCAAACATGTTGATAACAGTAATTGTGCTAAAAATTTAGTTTTCATATAAAATTAGATTTAGAGATTCATTTCTCAAGAAAGAAATTATTAAACCATATTAGCTGTGAGAAGAAACTCCGAGGAGCTGGGGGGCTACTATTTATGGAATAGGCAATTATTAATCACTGTCAAAGGTCAGTAGAAAATTACATAAAAGCAAAAATAAACTTTGTTTTTTACATAAATATCTTTGTGTTGTTCTCGTTCTGCGGCCCTCTTGAAACAACAAAGGCCTTGCCGGGGTAGCAAGGCCCATCGCGGGGGATGAGATGCGGCACGCCGCGTCTCTACAACGCCTCCTTGTTCCACTTGTTCAGCGGGTTCTTCCCCTCGGGAGTATAGAGCTGGGCGATACGGGCGGCGTAGGCTTTCTCTACCTTGCCCCGGACGATCTTCATGGTGCTGTTTACCATGCCGTTTTGCTCGGTGAAAGGCTCGGGGAGGATGGCGAAGGTGGTCGGCAACCAACGATCCGGGAATAGGGTGGACAGGTCGCCTCCCTTGCGGAAGCGGTTGATCTGGCGCTGGATGGTACGGATGGCCTCTTCCCGGCCTTGATCGCTCGTGAGGTCCAGATTCTGGTGGGCCAGATGCTTCCGCAACCGTTCTTTGTTAGGGACCAACAGGGCGGTCGTGTACGGACTCTGGTTATTGTACAGGATCAGTTGGTCGATGCAAGAGGAATGCTCTACCAAGGCTTCCTCTATACCCTCCGGACTGTATTTCTCCCCGTCGCTTCCGATCAGCAGGCTCTTGAAACGACCCAACACATAAAGAAGCCCGTCACGCATATATCCCATATCCCCGGTGTACAGCCAACCCTCCTTTACGGTATCGGCCGTCGATGCCGGGTTCTTCCAGTAGCCGGCCATCACGTTCTCTCCCCGGATGACGATCTCGCCTTTCTCCCCCGGAGGAAGTACGTTGCCGTCCATGTCGCAGATCTTTAGGTCGAGGGGCCGCACCAATACGCCGCTACTGCCGAAGGTATGGCGGCGGGGGCCGTTGGTCGAGATGATCGGTGTCGCCTCGCTCAGCCCGTATCCTTGGTACATCGGGATTCCCAAGGCGTAATAGAACTTCTGCAAGTCCTTATCCAGCAAGGCGCCCCCTCCGATAAAGAACTTCAGTTCGCCCCCGAAGTTCTCACGGACTTTCGCGAACAATAGCTTGTCGAACAAACGGACCAGTGGCTTCAAGAGGATGCGGAAACCTTTTCCTTCCTCCTCGTCGCTATCCCCATTATAGATATAACCGATCCGTAAGGCTAGGTTGAAAAGGCGGACGGCGTTCTTGCCTTCGCGCTCGGATACCTTGCTCGATATTCTTCTTGAAGTTCTTCGCCAAGGCGGGGACGCTCAGTATCAGGTACGGCTTGAACTCCTTTATATTGATAGGGATATTCTTCAAGGTCTCCATACCGGTACGCCCTACCTGCACGGTAGCTACCGAGGCCCCTTTCGACATGAAGATGTAGAATCCTACCACGTGGGCGAAGCAATGGTCCAGCGGGAGTATCACCAACGTACGCCACGTATCGTCTATATCCACGCAAGTGAGCGCTTGCTCCACGTTCGCCGTATAGTTACGGTGGGTGAGGATCACGCCTTTCGGATCGGCGGTCGTGCCGGAGGTATAGGTGATGGTGGCGTAATCATCGTTGCCCAGCGATTGCCCGATCGCCAAGAACTCCTCTAGCGGATGAATACCCAGATAGACCTTCCCCATCCGGCGTATCTCGGACAGCGACATCTCACGGTCTTGGTATTCCGCTTGCTCGTCGAGTACGATGATCTTCCGTACGGCGGGGAGCTTATCCTTGATCGCCCGGATTTTCTTGAGTTGCTGACCCGATACCATGATATATTTCACGTCGGCGTGGACGAGACGGAACAGGAGGTCGTTCGCCTCCTCCAGCTTGATCGATAGGGGCACGTTCGTCGCCCCGGCGTAGAACATGGCCAGCTCGCCGATGATCCACGCGTTGCGCCCTTCGCTCAGTAAAGCCATATTATCCCCCTTTCGCACACCCAGCGATATGAGGCCGGCGCCTTCCTCATAGACGAGGTCGCGAACCTCGGCGTAAGTGGTTGGCTCGAATCGCTTGCCCGTCTTCTCCCATAAAAAAGGATTACTCGGGAATCGCTTGGCTGAACTCTCAAAAAGGTCTATAATCGTTTTCTTTTCCATATCTTTTCGTGTTTGTAAGAGGATGTGTCAAAAGTTGGTTGAGTTTATTTTTTCCATCTCTTGCAGGTAGCCGCATGCCGCTTCCACCGTAGGGACGTTCTTGATCACGATACTTCGCTTGCCATTCTGCTCCCGGAGGTTGCATTCACGGGGATGCTTTTGGATGAAGCCCAGCAGCTTGCCGAACGCCTCGCTTTGGTAATACGGGCTATCCGGGTTATTCACCAAGAAGAGGCTCATCTGCCCTTTCTTCAGGATCACTTTCTCCATGCCCAGTTTCTTGGCCATGCGGCGGAGGCGCACGATCCGGATCAACTCCTTGCCCTCCTTCGGTATCTTGCCGAAGCGGTCTTTCAGGCGCTCCGTAAAGGCGAGGATATCACGTTCCTCCTCCATATTATCCAACTCCCGGTATAGGGAGATACGCTCCGAGTCGTTGGGGATGTAGGTGGGAGGGAACATCAATTCCAGGTCGCTCTCGATATAGGTCTCCCGGACGTACTCGCTGCCCGTATCCCGGTGCCCTTCGGTGTTATCGGCGTAAAGATCGGCGAATTCCTCGCTTTTCAACTCGTCTACCGCCTCCTCCAAGATCTTCTGGTACGTCTCGTAACCCAGATCCGCGATGAAACCGCTTTGCTCGGCGCCTAGCATATTCCCGGCCCCCCGGATGTCGAGGTCTTGCATGGCGATATGGATACCGCTACCCAGCTCGGAGAAGTTCTCGATCGCTTGCAACCTGCGCCGTGCCTCCTGCGTCAGCGAGGTGAGGGGCGGGGAAAGGAGGTAGCAGAAGGCTTTCCGGTTGCTTCGTCCTACACGTCCGCGTAGCTGATGGAGGTCGCTAAGCCCGAATTGCTGGGCGTTGTTGATGATGATGGTGTTGGCGTTGGGCACGTCGATGCCGCTCTCCACGATACTGGTGGCTATCAATACGTCATACTCATAATTCACGAAATCGAGGATGATCTTTTCTAGCTTCTCCGGTTCCATCTGCCCGTGCCCCACGGCTACCCGTGCGTCGGGGACTTCTCGCCGTACCAAGGCTTCCATCTCGTAAATGTTCTGGATACGGTTGTTGATGAAGAACACCTGCCCGTTCCGGCTCATCTCGAAATTGATCGCTTCCCGGATGATATCGGGGTTGAAACGCTCCACCTCCGTCTGCACGGGATAACGGTTGGGCGGTGGCGTGGTGATGCTGGAAAGATCCCGGGCCCCCATCAAGGAGAACTGTAGGGTACGGGGGATCGGGGTGGCCGTCATGGTCAAGGTGTCCACGTTCACCTTCAGTTGCCGAAGCTTCTCCTTGACGGATACCCCGAACTTCTGCTCCTCGTCGATGATAAGCAAGCCCAGATCCTTGAAACGTACATCCTTGCCGACGATCCGGTGGGTGCCGATCAAGATATTCACCTCGCCCTCTTTCAGCTCTTTCAAGGTAGCCTTGATTTGCGCGGCCGTACGGGCCCGGCTGATATAATCGATCTTGCAAGGGAAATCCTTCAAGCGCTCACAAAACGTCTGGTAATGCTGGAAAGCCAGTACGGTGGTGGGTACCAACACGGCCACCTGCTTATTGTCCGATACCGCCTTGAATGCCGCGCGGATAGCCACCTCGGTTTTTCCGAAACCAACGTCTCCACAAATCAACCGGTCCATTGGACGGGTACTTTCCATATCCGCCTTGACCTCGGCGGTAGCCTTCATCTGGTCCGGCGTGTCCTCATAGATGAAGCTGGCTTCCAGCTCATGCTGCATGAAGCTGTCCGGCGTGTAGGCGAAACCCGTCTCTTGCTTGCGTTTGGAATAGAGGAGGATCAAGTCCCGGGCGATATCCTTCACCTTCGCCTTGGTACGTTCCTTCATCTTTTCCCATGCGCCTGTGCCGAGCTTGCTCAACTTAGGCGGCTCGCCGCTCTTTCCCCTTGTATTTCGATAATTTATGCAGGGAATGGATGCTGACGAATATAATATCGTTATTCTGATAAATCAATTTGATGGCCTCTTGCATCTTACCGTTCACCTCGGTGCGTACCAATCCCCCGAACTGTCCTACGCCATGATCGATATGTACGATATAATCCCCCTGCGAGAACTGGTTCAGCTCCTTGAGCGAAAGGGTGATCTTTCCGCTTCGTGCCTTATCGCTCTTCAAGTTGAACTTGTGGAAGCGGTCGAACAATTGATGGTCGGTGAAAAAGCAGATGCGTAGCGTATCGTCGGCGAATCCCTCGTGTATCGTGCGGTTTACGGCGGTGAAAGGGATATTGTCGCCCCTATCCTCGAAAATCATCCGGATACGGTTGGCTTGTTTCTCTTGATCGCTCAATATATATAATGTATAGCCCTCGTCGAGGTATTTATGGAACGACTCGCTCACCCGGTCGAAATTCTTATGATAGATCGGCTGCGTTTGCGTAGAGAAGTGGATGGTAGCGTCCGCCGTTCCCATCGGCCGTGCCCCGAAATGGATGCGACGGAAATCCAATACCTCCCGTAGGAAGTCCTCGCCCCGGACTAATTTCTTCCGCATCTGGTCGATATCGGCGAAGGATTCCTCGTCGGCTACCACCGGATCGTCGTTCCATACGCTTCCGATGCGCTCCTTGCACCATGCGAGATCTCTCGCCGCTATGAAGGTGTTCCGGGGGAGGGAGCCTAGCAAGGAAGTACTATCCTTGGCGTTCTTGCTCATCTCCGGTACGATATAGATGCTGTCCAGCTTCTCCTTGCTGAGTTGCGTCTCCACGTCGAACGTACGGATGGTCTCCACCTCGTCGCCGAAAAAGTCGATACGGTAGGGGAACTCGTAGGAGAAAGAGAAAACGTCGAGGATACTGCCCCGGAGGGCGTACTGTCCCGGCTCATATACATAATCGACCTGCTCGAAGCCATACTCGTCCAGCACGTCGGAGACAAACATATTATCCAGCTTCTCGCCCACGCTGATTTTTAAGGTATTCTCCTTCAATACCTCCCGGGCCACGACTCGTTCCGCCAAGGCGTCCGGATACGTGACGATCACGAAAGAGGCGTCCGGGTCTTGCAACCGGCTGAGTACCTCGGTGCGCAGGATCTCGTTCGCCGGATCGACATGCCCGTACTTGATGGCCCTCCGGTAAGCGGATGGGAAGAAGTATACCTCATTGCTGGCGGTAAGCTGCATCAAGTCGTGATAGAAATAGCCGGCTTCCTCTTGGTCGTTCAACACACACACATAGCTTCCCCTTCCTTTCGTAAAAAGAGAGGCGATCGTCATCGCCGGACCCGAGCCATTCAGTCCCTTTAGGAATATATTGCGGGACGTATCGTTTTTCAGTAGGGTGTCCAGCGCCGTCACTTGCGGGTGAGCGGCATATAGTTTCAATAATTCTTGTACTTCCAAAGCGATATCTTGTTTCCGCGAAGGTAACCTTTTTAGGGAAAAAAACAGTATGAATAATGCAGCGATTATTGCCCAGACAATGAACAATGCCGGATTTGACGTACTGCCGATGGAAATGGACTTGTCCTCACGCTCGTCTATTCTGAGCTTGATAGACGAAGCGCAGAAGCATGGAGAAATCTCAATGTTAGTAAATGTCGCCGGAGTATCTGTTTTCCATAGAGCGAGGATTCGAGTAGGGGATTTTGGGGAAATGCTTTTGGGTCCTCTGAAAAAGGGAGACTTATCTTATATTTTTATGTATGTTCTAGTTCCTTGCCGTATGATTCTGTAAAAAGTCGTACGTGTTTTGAAGTGAACCCAGAAAGTTGGATATAAATCAATTTCATTATGTCTAACAAACGAAAGAAGTACGAGAAACATCCTTATTCTGTGCGGTTACAAGTAGTAGCCAAAGTTTTGTGTGAGCATTTGCCTTTACGTACAACAGGTAAAATGTTTGATGTAAATCCACGTCAAGTCAAATATTGGGTTTCTTTATACTCCCGTTATGGAGAAGAGGGATTGCGTATGCAACATAGATACTATCCTGTTGATTTTAAGTATAAAGTACTCCAAGATGTATTTGAAAATCATTTATCTTTGCAAGAAGCTGCCTTAAAATATGGTATCCCCAGCCCAAGTACCGTATTAATGTGGCAACGTAAGTATAAGAATGTAGGCTTATCCGGTCTTCATGGAGGTAGCCGACTATGGTCTGAAGATATGATAACAAAAGAAAATGATCTTTTTAAAGAACCAGAAGAGTTTGTAGATCCTAAACCAAAAGATAATAAGGATTTACTTAAGGAAATAGAACTCCTTAAAGCAGAAAACGCATACCTAAAAAAAAAAATTGAGAGCCTTAGTTCAGGAACGCATTGCCCGAGAAAGCAAGAAAGGGTTGCCGCCATCCAAGAATTAAGGCATGAATTTAAGTTTTCTGCTTTATTGAAAGCTTCCGGGATGGCTAAAAGTACATATCATTATTACATTCAGAAATTTTCCCTTCCAGATAAATATCAAGAAGAGAGAAAAAAATGATATGTAAAATATTTCATGAGAATCATGGTAGGTATGGATATAGGCGTATCACTCTGGGACTAAACCAAAGAGGATATAACCTGAATCACAAAACGGTTCTAAAACTAATGAACCAATGCGACTTAAAATGTATGGTCAGAAGAAAGAAATATAATACTTATAGAGGAACAGTTGGTAAAGTGGCTCCTAATATATTGGAACGTGACTTCTCTACGACCGCTCTTAATCAGAAATGGGTAACAGATGTCAGCGAGTTCTCTCTTTTTGGTTCAAAAAGGTATTTATCTCCCATCATGGATTTGTATAATCGAGAGATTATCAGTTTTACAATAACTGAAAGTCCCAATTTATCTATGGTTACGGATATGTTAAAAAAGGCTTTTACTCTCTTGCCTGATGACGTAGACTTAATTATTCACTCTGATCAAGGTTGGCATTATCAGCATCCAACATATCAACAGATGCTCAGAAAAAAAGGAATAGTACAGAGTATGTCAAGAAAGGGAAACTGTTTGGATAATGCAGTAATAGAGAACTTCTTCGGACTATTAAAATCTGAATTACTATATTTGCGGGAGTTTGAGAATATGGAACAATTTGTTCACGAACTAAATGAGTATATATACTATTACAATAATTATAGAATTAAAACGGGATTAGGAGGATTGAGCCCCATACAATTTAGAACTCAATCCACTAATCCTATTTATTAACCGTCCAACTTTCTGGGTTCACTTCAGTTTTCCCGAAAAACATGTACGACTTTTCAAAAAAACACGTACGTGTTTTTCGAAAATGATAATCGTCTTTTTAAAATGTTAGTATCCAATTATTTATGTATTCATGTCATTTGCATACTTATTGTATGGAATAGTTTAATAAATCTCCTCTATCTTGATATAAAAATTATCTGTTTGACAGCTACTTATACTTGCCGTATCTTTGCGGTATAAGAAAAACAGAAAGTATAACAAATTAAAAAGTAGCAATTATGAAAACATTAGATTATATCCATTTAGACGCATCAGCGGTAAGTAACGTAGTAGCAAGCTTGAAACAATTATTGGCGGACTACCAAGTATTTTATACGAACCTTCGTGGTTTCCACTGGAATATCAAGGGACACGGTTTCTTCGTTCTTCACGGTAAATTCGAGGATATGTACAACAACGCTGCCGAGAAGGTTGACGAGTTGGCGGAACGTATCCTGATGTTGGGAGGCGAGCCGGAGAACAAGTTCAGCGAGTATTTGAAAGTAGCCCGTGTAAAAGAGGTATCAGGCGTATCCTGCGGTGACGAGGCGTTAAAGAATATTCTTGATACGTATGGTTATTTGATCGGTGAGGAGCGTAAACTTCTTTCCTTGGCATCCGGGGCGGGAGATGAGGCTACGGTAGCTTTGATGAGCGATTATCTGAAAGAACAGGAAAAATTAGTTTGGATGTTAGTAGCTTATTCCACTTGCGATTGCAAGAAGTAAAAAAGGTGATTCATTGCGTTTGGAGAAGGTCGGAAGTGATTCCGGCCTTTTTCTGTTGGTGCCAATAGGGGTTTTTTATTGTTTCATGTCTTATTCATATATATCGTTCGATTATTTTATCAAAATAAAAAGTATATGAAAAGAGTTGTAGTATTTGCGATGGTGTTAATGCTGGGTGTAGTATCGGTACAAGCCCAGTGGTCGGTAGTTCCGGAAGCGGGTATGACAGTGGTGAAGGCGGGTCCAATGGTTGATTGGAAACCGAGTTGGAAGATTGGGGTAGGAGTGGAATATCAGTTGAAGCCGGAATTTCTTTCTCTGAAGTCCGGTCTGTATTATACGCAAAGGGGATATAGTAATGACCAATTCCCCGGATATGGATATGGGCATTATTGGTGGACTGTGCCGGGACCTACTTATGATCCGTATGGATATGCGTATGATTACTCAAATAAGGTGACACGAAATTTCTTGCAATTACCGATTATGGCTAATTTATCGTTCAAATTAGCTGAGGATATTCGTTTGAATGTCGGAGTAGGCCCTTATATAGCCGTAAGCGTATTGGATAAAGGAATGTTCGGGGGATGGTCTGTCGCTTCGGAAGAATCCGCTAAGTTTTATACCCATGATCCCTGTGAAGGGCTTCGTGCTTTTGATTGGGTATAAGTGCCACTGTAGGTGTGGAAATAAAACAATGCTTTATCAATTTTGGCTATGATGTATCGTTAGGTAAAGAGTATAAGGGAGGATCTATCGAGGCGAATTACCATACCTTGGCTCTTACCGCAGGATATAAGTTTAAATTGGGTAAATAGAAACCTAAGTTCTATCGCATGTCTTCCTGTTGATCGTTTAAATATAGATTCTATCTATATGTATATAGGAATTATCTGTTTGACAGCTGTTTATATTTACCATATCTTTGCAGTATAAGAAAACGGAAAGTATAACAATTAAAAAAAATAGCAGTATGAAAACATTAGATTATCTTCATTTAGACGCATCAGCGGTAAGTAACGTAGTAGCAAGCTTGAAACAATTATTGGCGGACTACCAAGTATTTTATACGAACCTTCGTGGTTTCCACTGGAATATCAAGGGACACGGTTTCTTCGTTCTTCATGGTAAATTCGAGGATATGTACAACAACGCTGCCGAGAAGGTTGACGAGTTGGCGGAACGTATCCTGATGTTGGGAGGCGAGCCGGAGAACAAGTTCAGCGAGTACCTGAAAGTAGCCCGTGTAAAAGAGGTATCAGGCGTATCCTGTGGTGACGAGGCATTGAAACATATTCTCGATACCTATGGCCTGCTGATTGGTGAGGAGCGTAAACTTCTTTCCTTGGCATCGGAGGCGGGCGATGAGGCTACGGTAGCGTTGATGAGTGACTATCTGAAGGAACAACGAAAAATTGGTTTGGATGTTGGTAGCATATTCAACTTGCGATTGCAAGAAGTAAAAAGGTGATTCATTGAGTTTGGAGAAGGCCGGAAGAGATTCCGGCTTTTTTTACTGGAACCATTTCCTCATAATTCCATATAATTTGTCTATCTCGATCGGTTTTGCGATATGTTCGTTCATGCCGGCTTCCAGACTTAGCCGTACATCTTCGGCGAAAGCATTGGCAGACATGGCTATAATGGGCATATCTTTGATATCTTGACGGTCGAGATGACGAGTTTGCCTTGTCGCTTCGAGTCCATCCATTACAGGCATCTGTATATCCATGATTATAAAATCGTAATAACCTTCGGGTGAAGCGGCGACTTTATCAACGGCTTCTTGTCCGTCGCAAGCTGTCTCGACTTCTGCATGGGTTTCTTGCAGCAATTCATACGCTATCTCGCGGTTTAGGTCATTGTCTTCCACGACCAGTATCCGTTTGCCGGGAAAAGATATGATATGAGTCGGTGTGATAAGGACTTGCTCGTCTTCCTTTTTGTCTGAGGCAAATTTTTTCATTAAATGGAATAGCTTGGATTTCATGATAGGCTTGCTTATGAAGCCGTTGACGCCAGCTTTACTGCCTCAAATTCGTAACCGGAATAATCGTATGCTGATATGATGATGATCGGAGTATCTGGTTCCACGTATTCCCTTATTTTTATGGTGGTTTCGATGCCGTTCATGCCGGGCATCATTAAATCTATGATAATAGCAAAGTAAGTGTCTCCGTCGATTACTTTTTTGTACGGCCTTTTCACCGGAAAGAACCCATTCCGGTTTCATCCCTAATTCTTGGAGGTTTTCATAAGCGATCTCGCAGGATACCTCATCGTCATCTACTACCAGTACTGGTAGGTCTACCAATATATTATTGTCGTATTTATTCGTACTTCCCAGTTTGACATGAAACCTCATGGTGAATTTGGAGCCTTTTCCATATTCACTTTCCACAAGAATGTCTCCGTTCATTATCTGGGCGATATGGCGGCTGATAGCCATGCCGAGACCAGTCCCTTGGATATTGCGAATGGCCTTGTCATCCGACCGCTCGAAAGGTTCGAATACTTTTTCCAGAAATTCTGGTTTCATTCCTATACCGTTATCCGTTACGGTTATTTCAAACTGGCCGTAACCGTTATAGACAGAAGGTTTCTCTTCTACCGTTAGTTGTATTTGCCCGTCTTCCGGAGTATATTTGATCGCATTTGTAAGCATGTTCAACAATGCTTGCTGTATACGTTGCACGTCACCTATAAGGCATTCGTGTTTTATCTTGGTGACATGTATCTGAAACTTTTGCTTTTTTTCGCTTCAAAGGCCGGTTGCACCATGACGAATAAACTCTCTAATAGCTCGTTGATCTTGAATGCCTCTTCTGTCAGCATGATCTTATCACTTTCCAGTTTAGACATATCCAGTACCTCATTGATCAGATTTAATAAGAGTTTGGAGGAAATGGTTATTTTCTTTAAGCAATCAGCTATACGCATCTGGTCATCCATGTGCAGGCCAGCTATCGCTGTCATACCGACGATGGCGTTGATAGGAGTGCGGATGTCATGGCTCATCCGGGATAGGAAATCAGTTTTGGCACGGTTGGCGGCATTAGCGCTCTGTAAAGCTTCCTGCAACAGTTTTTTTTGTTTTCTTTCTTCTTTGATTTCCGTTATATCAGTTCGAGTCATTAACCATATGTTCTTTTTCCCTGTCGTAATAGCTGAATCGCATTTTCTTTTCCCGGTTTACGCCATTCTCTATCATGGTGCCATATACGATATATTCTCCATGTTTCCGTAGTATCGGTTCTATATGAGCGATCTGTAGTTTCTCAGTCATTTCTTCGTGAAGCTCAGGTGCCATATATTGCCGGTTATATGAGGCGACTACTCCATCATAGTCATAGCTGGCGATAGGAGGGGGACTATAGCTCTCCGAGCCGGAGGTATACATGACATAGCTATTTTTCGAAGCTTCAATATAGATTACGTAATCATATTCTGATCTTACGGCGGTTTCTATAATTTGCGCTTTTCTGAAATCGTTGATATTACGGCTAGATAAAAGGATTCTATCAGGGATACCTTCGTTGTTAACAAGAATATCGATAAAAGTTTCGTGCCATTCAAAACCGAAGTGATCGTTGCAGAAACGTAAGTCAAATGTTTTATGAAAACATCCTTCGGCTATCATTCTAAAGAAAGCTTCAAGCGAAACCGTTTCATCCCATAAACTACGGTCTGGAGAATAGATGTCGTTTCTTAGAATGTTGGCAAGGCTGGTATAATCTTGTTTTGTATTAATTAATTCCGGATTCATTGAATATTTAAGTATATCGACGCTTCCGTCTTCCAAATAGATAGTCCAGATCGTATCCATGAGATATTGATAATTAGCTAATAGCTCGTTTTTATTTAACTTTTTCTCTTTTTTGCTTTCGCTTGTCATGTTTGTATTCTTGCTCGTTTATGAATGCACTTATATCCTTGTGCTTTCAAGGATATTCCGCGAAAGTAGGTAAATAATATGTATATAAGAGATAAAATCATTGTAAATCAAAAAAGAATTGATCATTTTCCTTTAAGGATTTATATGCTCTGCAACATACTTAACACCTTTTTACATATTTCGTGTCTTGTTTAAATTCATCACTGCTATATTTGGTTCAAATCTGAAATGCAATTTCAAATATGGAAAACACGCTGCCAAATATGGAAAAAGTGGATGAGAGCTACAAAGTGCCTAATTTAGAGAAGGGCATAGCGGTTCTTGAGTACCTTTCCTTGCGGTCGGCGGGAGAAACATTGCAAGATATTAAGTCGGCGCTCGATATATCTCAGACTACGGCTTACCGTATTTTGAATACATTGGTGCGGCTGGAATATCTTAATTTTAGTGAAGACACGAAACGCTATAAACTTTCCCGAAAATTATTGACCCTTGGTTTCAGATCCTTGAATGAACACAATCTCTTAGAGACCGTCTTGCCACATTTGCGTGATTTACGTGATCAAGTGAAAGAGACCGCTTGCTTTGGTGTCTTGGGAGATGAGAAAGGGATTTTTATCGAACAAGCGCAAGGACATCATACGTTCCGCTTCGTCCTGTCGCCGGGAAAGCCGTTTGAGTTGCATTGTTCGGCTCCCGGAAAGGCGATTATGGCTTATTTGCCGAAGACGGTGCGAGATCGTTACCTGTCCTACATGACGTTTACACGGTATAATTCCCGGACGATCACTTCTCGTGAGGCCTATCTGGAGGAATTGGAAAAGGTTGGTAAGCTGGGATATGCCATGGATAATGAGGAGGAGCTGAGCGGCGTGATCTGCGTAGGCGCCCCGATCTTTAATTATACGGGATATCCTTGTGGAGCGATTTGGATCTCCGGCCCGAAAGACCGCTTATCGAAAGAGGTGGTGAAAAATACGGTGAAGGTGATCAAGGAGATTGCCGGGGTGATCTCGAACGAACTAGGATTTAGAAAATAAGGAATACAAAATATACCATGAACACACGAAAATACTTGATAAAAAACTCATTGGTGGCTTGTCTTGTCGGCTGTTGCGTTTCTCTCGCTTCAGCCGGCAACCCACCTTTCTTTACTACGGATGCCGTATTGAATGCGAAGGGGGAGCTATTAATGACACAGAAAGGAACGAGACATCTGGATATCTTTTCAGCGGACGGTAAGAGCTTACTTCATTCGTTTCCGTTTGATGAGATCCCGACCGGGTTGCTTCCGGATGGGGATAAGGTGTATGTGACGACCTTCGAGAAGACCGGCCGTTTACAAGTGCTTTCCTTGGAATCGGGTAGGGTGGAAGCGGCTATACCGACGGGATCGGGAGCCTGTCATCCGATGTTCGGGCCGGATAAGAAACATATATATGTATGTAATCAGTTCGATAATTCGGTGGTCGAGGTAGATCCGGTGATGCGCAAGGTAGTCCGGAGCGTGAAAGTGTTGCGTGAGCCTAAATCGGCGGTATTCAGCAAGGATGGCAAGTATATGTTTGTTACGAATTTCCTGCCCGCACAACGGGCGGACGTGGATGTGGTGGCCGCTTGCGTATCAGTAATCGAGATGGATGGGTTTACGAAAGTGAAAGATATCCAATTGGCGAATGGTAGCAATGCCTTACGAGGGATGTGCATCACGCCGGACGGGAAATATATATACGTGTCTCATAACTTGGGACGATTCACGGTGCCTACTTCCCAACTTCAACAAGGTTGGATGAACACGAGCGCTTTCAGCGTGATCGATGTGGCGAAGCAGGAATTCGTTGGGGCGGTATTGGTGGACGAGCCGGATCGTGGCGCTGCCGGTATCTGGAGTATCGCTTGCGATGACAAGCATATCTTTATCACGCATAGCGGAACGCATGAGGTGAGCGTGATCGATCATCCGGCGATGTTGGCGAAGTTTGAGTCTTATAAGGATAAGAGCCGTCTGGATTACGACTTGAATTTCTTGTATGGACTTCGTGAGCGAGTTACCTTACAAAGGAAACGGTCCCCGAAATTTTATATTTTCGGGAGATAAGTTGATAATCCCTACTTATTTCGCCGATATCTTGAATACCGTCGATATAAATACATTGGAGGTGACGGCTACCGACATGAATCCGGGGCGTACGGAAACGCCGGAGAACAAGGGCGAGAAATACTTTAACGACGCAAATCATTGCTATCAAGGCTGGCAGAGTTGTAACGGTTGCCATCCGGGGATGCCCGTACGGACGGGATGAACTGGGACTTGATGAATGATGGAGTTGGTAACTCGAAGAATTGTAAGAGCATGTTGTATTCGCATGTGACTCCCCCAAGCATGATCTCGGTGTTCGTGAGAGCGCAGAATATGCGGTACGTGCCGGTTTTAAGTTCATTCAGTTTTTTGAGCCAGAAGAGGAAATGGCGAAATGTGTGGACGCTTATATGAAATCCTTGCGTCCGGTGCCTAGCCCGTATTTAGTAAATGGGGAATTATCGGATAAGGCGAAAGAGGGAAGAAAGGTGTTTGAGAAACTGAAATGTGGCGAGTGTCATAGCGGTCCTTATTATACGGATATGAAGATGCACCGTATCGGCGAGGATATAGAATTTGAGAAAGGGTGGGATACACCTACTTTGATCGAGGTCTGGCGTACGGCTCCTTATCTGTTTGATGGGCGTGCGGCTACCATGGAAGAGGTGTTCGAGGTCCATAAGCATGGCATCGATAAAAAGGTCTCCAAGAAAGATGTCGAGGCATTAACGGAATATGTAAACTCCCTGTAAAATAAAAAGGATATGAATTATTGTGAGAAGATACATTATACGATATTAAGCACCAAGCGGGCCGAGTTCGCCGTTATGGTGGACGATCTATTGTCTCAATTGCCTCAAAACGAGGTGATCATGAGGTTGGCCTTTTTCGGTACTCCGGGTACAAATGAGGAATACGTGGCACGCCGGGTTTTGCTGCGGGAGAAGATCCGTCGGTATTATGGGGATTGCGAACCGGCTTTGAGCTATGTCTCCCAACCGCCGCTGAACGCTCCTTTGCTGATGGAGGTACATAGCTATGTGCCCGATGCGCAGGATCGGATTACTTTCCGTCATTATCAAGGTGTTCCTTATGTCTTGTTGGAGAATGCCTCGGGACGTTTCCTTTTTGCCGGCGGTTTTCAAGGGGATGTACTCCATTTTGGTATAGAGCCTCAGTCGGTGGAAGCTTTCCGGTTATTGGGGGATGTGCTTCGTCGGGAGGGTTTTCCGTTGAATAGCATTATCCGTCAGTGGAATTATATCGAGCGTATAACCGCTTTCGACGGTCCGGATCAGCATTATCAAGCGTTTAATAACGCCCGGTCTGATTTTTATAGTAAAACGGAATGGGCGAATGGTTATCCTGCCGCTACGGGTATCGGGGCGAATCTGGGAGGTATCTTGATCGATGTGGATGCCGCCGTGTTTACTACGCCGGATGCTTTCGCTACGCCGATCGATAATAAGTTGCAGGTGGCTGCCCATGCGTATTCGGAACAAGTACTGGAAGTTGCCCGACAAAAGAAGACGACCCCTAAGTTCGAGCGTGCCAAGAGCATGACTTTTCAGGATCGTAAATTGATTTATATTTCCGGTACAGCCGCTATCCGTGGTGAGGAGAGCTTGACGGGAGTAGGTCTGGAACGTCAGCTACGGATCACGATGGAAAATATAGCGGAACTGATCGCTGACGCTAAATTGGTTAAGTTACGAGTCTACTTGAAGAATAAATCCGACTATAAGGAGGCTGAGCGTTTGATGAATACCTACGGATTAAATATCCCGATCTCTTATATGTGGGCCGACGTTTGCCGGGATGAGTTATTGATCGAGATCGAGGGAATAGCGATACGTTGAAACAAATAGTACTAACAAATATACACAAAAACAAATGAGAAAAGGTTTGAACATGAAAATGGCGGCTATGGGATTGGTGTTGGTATCTATGGTCGCATGTACGGGAAAGACAACGACAGACGCTACTTGTTGCGCCGCTAACGGGGAGGGCAATTGTCCGGAAGGAACTTGCCGCAAAGAATGCACGAACGCATGTAATACTAACAATCAAAAAAATAAAACAATGGCTTATTCAAAGAAGTACACGAACGCCGATTTTTATAAAGACGGCAAGTTTCAACAAGATGTCGCTATGGAAGCGATGAAAGATATGTTTGCTTTCTACGATGTTCCTTTCACGGAGTTGATGGCGAAAGATATGTGGGTGACAGACTTTGGCTTGGGCGATTTCGAAAATGTAGGTATGGGTGGTATTTTCTGGATCAACGATCCGGAGTATAAGTATTTCGCTCACGCTATCTATTTGTTGCCGGGCCAGATGATTCCGGAACACGCTCACGTAAAGACTGACTTTCCTGCTAAACATGAGTCTTGGATGGTAGAGAAGGGTTGGGTATACAACTTCTCTGAGGTAGGTGACGAGACCCCGAACGCCCCGGCTATCCCTGCTGGACACGGACCGATCAAGAGCAAGAATTTCGTGGTTCAGAAGGTCGGCGACGTATTACGTCTGAAGAAATTGGAGACATTCCACTTTATGATGGCAGGTCCGGAAGGCGCTATCGTAGATGAGTGGGCATGCTATCACGACAACGCTGGCTTACGTTTCACGAACCAGAAGGCCGCTTTATAAAAACCTCTAGGGTTATGCTTCGTAATTCTAAGGGTTGCCGATCGTGATCCTTAGGGTTTCAATAAACAACCTTCTAAATTTAAATTTAATACATGAATAAATACTATATAATGGTATCACTCTTGTTGTCGACCTCTCTTCTTGTTTCGGCAGGTCCGAAGCAAAAGAAGGTGGATAACTGGATTGACGCCTCAGTAAAACAAAAGTCTGAGCTTCGTGCCTCTTTGGTGAAGGCGAACATGCCGATCATGTCCGCTTGGATCAAAGCGAAGCAGAAGGCTGTCCCGATGTCCGCCGATTTGACGGGCCAGGATCAGTTGGTACTTGTTACGGCCGCCGGACCGGACGGTACGGATTGGGATTGGTGTACATGGGCGAATGCCCGTTTAATCAAGGCGGACGGTAGTTCGGTTTGGTTGGATGAGTTAGACCCGGATTATTGGGTTTCCGGTTCGAACAGTATCCGCAAGAATACGGATTTATACGGGAATCCATTGTTGATCGGTGGTAAGAAATACGACCATAGCGTATTATGCCATGCCAATGGCGTGATGGTGTACAATATCAATAAGGAATATGTACGCTTTGAGGCTGAGGTGGGTTTGGCCGATCAGTCAACGGTAGGTAGTGTATTCTTCCGTATCATGAATGTTTTCCCGAAGGAGGAGGCCGCACGCTTGCTAGCCGCTTATCCGAAGGAATTGGGGGCCTTAAACGCTAATATCGATGGGTTGGAGAATTGGTTGACTACTAGTGACGCTTCCGCTGAGCGTGATATTGTCTTGAATCTGGCTTCTCGTCTGAAAGACGCTGCGTATGTAAAGAACGCTGTTAAGCAGATCGAGACAGAAAAAGATATTGATACTCAGATCCGTGAGTATTTGAAACTTTATGAGAAAATTCAACGTATCTGTAATTTGCAGAGCGACTTGAGTTGGTTGAATATGGAGGCGATTCGTCTGGCTTTCAATGATATGAAAAAACTGAAAGGTTTCGATGCCACTAAGTATCAACCGGTTTTGGATGAGCTGGAACAGCAGGTAAAGAAAGGTTTCGATGGCATTTATAGTGGTGATGAGGCCGCTTTGGTTAATGCCGAGAAAGCGATCGCGAATAAACGTACGATCTTGCTGGCGAACCCGTTCTTGGATGGTGATAAAGTCTTGGCTGCCCGCTTTAAATTAGGTGTAAACGCTCATAAGGCAATGGCTCCGGATTTGGGTACGCAGGGTAATAACTGGAGCAACCAAGAGTCCGCCCGCCGTATGGGATTCGACGCCGATATTGTGGAGTTGAGTAATCTACGTGGGGAGGATGTACAGGTACGGTCGATTTATAAACCGGAAAACGGTTCCTCTATCGCCGACTTGCGGATGCATTGGGATGGCGATCGTGCTATGTTTACCCAGACGATGCCCGATAAGCGTTGGAACGTATTCGAGGTGAAATTGGATGGCTCAGGCTTTAAGCAATTAATACATAACGAGGAACCGGATCTGGAGTTTTATGATGGAACCTACTTACCTGACGGACGTATCATCGCCAACTCGAATATCGGTTATCAAGGCGTGCCTTGTGTAAGTGGTGATGACCCTGTCGGTAATATGGTACTTTATACGCCGGATACGAAGAACTTGCGCCGTCTGACTTTCGATCAAGACGCGAACTGGAACCCGGTAGTGATGAATAACGGTCGTGTGATGTATACCCGTTGGGAGTACACGGACTTGACGCACTATTATTCCCGTATCGTGATGAACATGAATCCGGATGGTACGGAGCAGAAAGCGCTGTATGGTAGCGGATCGATGTTCCCGAACAGTACGTTTGATATCCAGCCGTTGCCGGGCCACGGTTCCGCTTTCGTGGGAATTATCTCCGGTCACCATGGTATCGCCCGTTCCGGCCGTTTGATCGTGTTCGATCCGGCAAAAGCCCGTAAAGGCGCCGCCGGTATGGTACAGGAGATCCCGTATCGTAACCGGCCGATCGTGGAGGAGATTAAGGATGAGCTGGTGAATGGCGTATGGCCGCAGTTTATCAAACCGACTCCGTTGAATGATAAATATTTCTTGGTTGCCGCTAAATTGGACCCGCAGGATTTGTGGGGTATCTATTTGGTGGACGTATTTGATAACGTGACTTGTTTGCGTAAGGTAGAGGGTGAGGGCTATATCAGTCCGGTTGCCGTACGTAAGATGCAGACTCCTCCGGCTATTCCGGACCGTGTGAAATTGAATGACAAGGAGGCTACGGTCTTTATTCAGGATATTTACGAGGGAGAGGGTTTGAGAGGCATTCCCCGGGGTACGGTTAAGTCTCTTCGTCTGCACGCTTATGAGTATGCTTACGTGAAGACTACCTCCGATCATAACTGGCATGGAATCCAGTCCGGTTGGGACATCAAGCGTATGTTGGGTACGGTACCAGTAGAAGAGGATGGCTCCGCTATCTTCAAGATCCCGGCGAATACGCCGATTTCTATCCAGCCGTTAGACAAGGACGGTGTGGCTATCCAGTGGATGCGTAGCTGGTTGACCGGTCAGCCGGGCGAGGTGGTATCTTGTATCGGTTGCCATGAGGACCAGAACCAGATTCCTATTCCGAAACGCGTGATGGCTTCGCAGAAAGCCCCGCATGCGTTGACTCCGCCGGAAGGGGGGACTCGTTCGTTCACGTTCGATCTAGAGATCCAACCGATCTTGGATCGTGCCTGTATCGCTTGCCATAATGGTGAGGGTAAGGCTTTCGACTTGCGTGGGGGCAAGAAGGATAAATTAGGTTATGGCACTTCTTACTTGAATCTGCATCCGTATGTACACCGTCAAGGTGGCGAGGGTGATATGGTGGTTCTTCAACCGTATGAATATCATCCGAACACGAGTGAACTGGTTCGTATGTTGAAGAAAGGGCACTTTAACGTGCAACTGACGGATAAAGAGTGGAAAACCCTTTATAACTGGATTGATTACAACGCTCCGGATAAGGGTTATTTCAATGCGAATGTGCTTTCGAAGGATATCATCCCGTATCAAGGCTTCGACCAGATCAAGCGTCGTAAAGAGTTGACGGATAAGTATGCGAATGGCGCAGGCGTGGATTGGAAGAAAGAGATCTCCGATTATGCCGCTTACTTGAAGGGTAAAGGTGAGATCAAACCGGAGATGCCGGAGAAATTGGCTCCTGTCAAGGAAAAAAAGAGTTGAAGGTGAAAGGCTGGCCTTTCGATGCGGACCGGATCAAGGCTATGTTGGCTGACGAGAAGGAAACCCGTAAGGAGATCGAGTTGGCTCCGGGTATCAAGATGACATTTGTTCGCATTCCGGCCGGACAATTCGTGATGGGCAGCTATCGTGGGCAATCCGATACTCGTCCGACGGCGAAAGTGAAGATTGACAAAGCTTTCTGGATGGGTGAGTTGGAGGTTACGAACCAGCAATTCAACGTGATTTTCCCGGATCACGACAGCCGTTTCGTGGATCAGCAATGGAAAGATCACGTGGTTCAAGGATATCCCGCTAATAAACCGGAGCAACCGGTAATCCGTGTAAGTTACAATGACGCTATGGATTATTGCAAGAAGCTAAGCGAAAAAACAGGCCTGAACATCACGCTTCCGACAGAAGCACAATGGGAGTGGGCTTGCCGGGCCGGTAGCGATCAGGATTTCTGGTATGGCGATATGAATGCGGACTTCGGCAAAAAGGATAACCTAGCCGACGTAACCACGCTCCTGCTTGCCGTAAGCGGTATAGACCCGCAACCGATGCCTAAGACTTCTTATTGGTACAAATACTATACTTACTTACCGAAAGAGGAAGGCGTGGATGATGGCAATTTGGTTCAGGTGGGTGGTAAGCAATATGAAGCGAATCCGTTCGGTTTGTATTGCATGCACGGTAACGTGGCGGAATGGACTCGTTCAGATTATTGCCTTATCCTTACAACGAGAAATCGAAAGAGGTCTCCGAGTATAAGGTGGTTCGTGGCGGTTCTTATATCGAGCGACCGAAATTCTCGACGGCTTATACCCGTAAAGGATATTATCCGTACCAACGTGTGTTCAACGTAGGCTTCCGGGTAATTATTGAGGATTAATAGACAAGGTCTATTTATAGATAGATAACATGGATGCGGCAAATTAATCGCCGATTCTTTCAAAAATGATTAATCTGCGTACATTTGTCGCATCAGTGTTATTAATAAATGAGCAAATGAAAACTCTAGAAAGATTTATCTCTTCTTCCGTGACGACTATCGTCCTTCTATTGATCTACGCCTTTGGCTTGGCTATCGCTACTTTTATAGAGAAGTATCATGGTACTGCCGTCGCTAAAGCGCTGATTTACTATTCTCCTGTATTTTTCTTACTCCAATTCTTATTGGTAGCCAATTTCGTGGCTATCGTTATCAAGCACCAGTTACTTAAGCGGCGTAAATGGGGATTGATGGTCACCCATGCCGCCTTTATTGTCATCCTTCTGGGTGCACTTATTTCCCACCTTTTCGGCGAGGAAGGAATCCTTCACCTGCGTGAGGGAGAGGCTAGCGATCGTATCATGATCCGTACCTCGGACCAGACTCTCTATCATACGCTTCCTTTTAGCGTAGAACTCGTGAAATTTACCTTAACCCGCTATCCCGGCTCTGCCAGTCCCTCTGCTTATGAGAGTGAGTTGCTGGTACATGTAGATGGACAGACTCGCCATACCCGGGTATATATGAATAATGTATTAGACGTGAAAGGCTATCGCTTCTTCCAAGCCTCCTATGATCCGGATGAGCAAGGAACGGTACTTTCCGTGAACCGAGATGTGGCCGGAAGGAATATTACGTATACCGGCTACGTGATTTTAGTGATCGGCTTTATACTTTGCTTGGTAGGTAAAAACTCCCGTTTCATGAAATTAAGCCGACAGTTGAAAGATTTAAGAGGGGGCGCTCGTAAAACGACCCTGTTAGTAGCGGTTCTTCTTTCCGTAGGGGGCTTGCGGGCGCAAGGTGCGGCCGCTCCCGAGATGAAGGAGGCCATACAGAAATATGCGATAAGTCCGGAACATGCCGCTAAGTTCGGTGCGTTGCCGATCCAATCGGTAAGCGGACGTATGTTGCCGATCAATACATTCTCTTCCGAGGTACTGCGAAAGTTGCATAAATCGGATCAGTTCGGTTCCTTGAACTCGGATCAGTTCTTGTTGAGTGTCTTGGCTATGCCGGATATGTGGGTCCGGGTGCCGTTTATCGCCTTGTCTAATAGTGAGCTGGCCAATTATTACGACCTTACGGATAAGGAGTGTGCCTATATAGAGGTATTCGATAGCCACGGACGCTATAAATTGCAAGAGAAGCTGGAAGAGGCCTACAATAAAATGCCGGCGGAGCGTACCCGCTTCGATAAAGACTTGATCAAGCTGGACGAGCAGGTGAATATCTTCCATCAATTGATCAATTACCAGATGTTGAACCTTTTTCCCGAAAGAGGACGATCCGGATCACAAATGGTATGCGCCGGGCGATGATTTGTCGGCGTTTTCCGGAAAAGACTCCATGTTCGTTACCCACATTATGGGCTGGTATTTATCGGAGGTACAAGAAGGATTGAAGAGTGGTGATTGGGAGAGAGCGGACGAGGTGATCGGTATGATCCATACGTATCAGCAAGCCAAGAATAAGACGGTAGACATTCGCCCTGAGAAAATACAGGCCGAGATTAAATATAATCAAATGGATGTATTCCGGCAATGTAAGAAAGGGTACTTGATTTTGGGAGGCTTGTTGCTGATCTTCGCTTTCGTGGCCTTATTCAAGAAGAAAAAATGGGTTACCTATACGACTTGGTTATTAAGTCTGGGCATTTTGGCCGTATTCGTTTTCCATATGTATGGGATGGGAATGCGGTGGTATATCGCAGGTTACGCCCCTTGGAGCAATTCGTACGAGACGATGGTTTATGTGGCTTGGGCTACGGTGTTCGCCGGGTTGTTGTTCGTACGCAAGAGTACGCTTACGTTTGCGTTGGCTACTTTATTCGGGGGGATCATCTTGTTCGTGTCCGGCTTGAGTTGGATGGACCCGCAGATCAATCCGCTGGTTCCGGTCTTGAAATCCCCATGGTTGATGTTCCATGTGGCGGTTATCGTGGGAGCTTATGGTTTCTTCGGCATTAGCTGCCTGATCGGCTTGACGAATCTGGTGATGATGAGCGTAAGCGGGGAGAGAAATGGCGTGATGCTCAAAGAACGGGTACGAGAATTGAGTATCGTGAACGAGATGTCACTTTGGATCGGATTGGCCCTGATGACGATCGGTACTTTCTTTGGGAGCGATCTGGGCGAATGAGTCGTGGGGACGTTATTGGGGCTGGGACCCGAAGGAGACGTGGGCGTTGATTACGATGGTGATATATGCGATCGTGACGCATCTCCGCTTGATACCGAAATGCAATAACCTGTGGTTGTTTAATTTTACGTCTATCTTGGCCTTCTATTCGGTGTTGATGACCTTCTTCGGCGTGAATTATTTCTTGAGTGGCATGCACTCTTATGGCCAGAATGACAACGTGAACGGGATATTTATTTATCTTTATCTGTCGATCATCCTAGTATTGGGGGCTGGCTTTATATCCTATCGGAAGAGAACGAATTTTAATAATATAATTGTCTAACTATAAATTGAATAGATCATGAGAACATTTAATCACGTAGGAATTGTCACTACGGAAAGTAAGGAAGGGGCGGTTTATAACGAAGGCCTGAGTGTATGGTTGACGGATTACAGCAAGAGTCCGAACCGGATCGAGTTCTTGAAATTCGAGAAAGGCAGCTGCCTACCGGAGTTGGTACAGACCAATGGCCATATCGCTTATACGGTTCCTTGTTTGGAAAAAAAAGAGTTGGAAGGTAAGAAGGTAATCTTCGGCCCAGCTGTTTGCGACGAGCACTTGACGATCGCTTTCATCGAGGAAGAAGGTATCGCTATCGAGATCATGGAACTAAAATAATTCGTAAATCAAAATTTATAAATCTAAAGGAGGATAATACCATAGTCAGACATCAAGACAAAATTCATAAATGATCCTGAGAATATTACGGCAGAGTTATTGGAAGGCTATGTATTAGCGTATCCGAATCAGGTAAAGTTGGCAGCTGAGAATATCGTCGTACGTGCTAACCCGAAAGGCAATGATAAGGTTGCGATCGTTACCTTAGGCGGTTCCGGTCATGAGCCTGCCTTGAGCGGTTTCGTAGGAGAGGGCATGTTGGATTGCTCCGTCGTGGGTGACGTATTCGCCGCTCCGGGTGCCCAACGTTTGTTTCAGGCACTGCAATTGATGGATCGTGAGGCCGGGATCTTGCTGGTCGTATTGAACCATTCCGGCGACGTGATGAGCGCTAATATGGCTTGCCAGTTGGCTGCTCGTAAGGGTATCAAGGTGAGGAAATTACTTACGCATGATGATATCAGCGCAGGTATCGGGGCGAATGTAGATGATCGCCGTGGCTTGGCTGGTTGTGTTCCTTTGTATAAGATATTAGGTGCCGCCGCCGAGGAAGGGAAGTCTTTAGACGAGTTGATTGAGATAGGTGAACGCTATAATAAGAACGTGGCTACCTTGGCTGTCGCTATGCGTTCTTGTACGCATCCCCAGAACGGAGGTACGATCACGAACCTTCCCGATGGTATCATGGAGATCGGTATGGGCCAACATGGCGAAGGTGGCGGTGGACAGAAACCGTTGGTATCCGCCGATGATACGGCAGCGGAGATGGTAGACCTGCTTTGCCAGCAGTTGCAACCAAAAGCCGGCGATAAGATGTTGCTGATCATTAATGGTGTAGGCGCTACTACCCATATGGAATTGAATATCATCTTCCGCAAGGCTTATAAGGAGTTGGAGGCTCGCGGCTTGCAGGTGGTGGCAAGCCGTATCCAAGAGATCTTGACCGTACAGGAGCAAGCCGGATTCCAGATGATTATGGCGATCTTGGATGAGGATCATATCGATTATTTGAATAACAAACGTGCGGACGCACCTTATTGGACAACCCTAGGTAAATAAATAATATACATGAAACAACTTACTATCGAGGCCTTCAAGGCCATGTTAGACAATGCGCTGAAACAGATCAAGGCACGTGAGGAGGAATTCTCTAAATTGGATGCCGTAATCGGGGATGGTGATCATGGTACCGCTATCGTTGCCGCTATGACTGCCGTGAATAAAAGCGCTCAGTCCGGAACGGAGTTCAAGCAAATGCTTGGTGATATGGGAATGGACGTGATGATGGAAGTGAGCGGATCGACAAGTACCTTGCTCGGCGCTTTCTTCTTGGGTATGAGCGATCATGCAGAGGGAACCGAGTTGGATGCCGCAGGCGTGAAAGCTATGTTCGCCGGTGGCTTGGCGAATGTGCAACAACAAACCCAAGCGAAACGAGGCGACAAGACGATGATGGATGCCTTGATCCCGGCGGTGGAGGCTATGCAGGCTTGTACGTCGGATGATATCAAGGAGGTCTTGAATGCCGGCGCTAAAGCGGCGCTTGATGGAGCGGAGGCTACGGTACCGATGAAAGCTAACTTTGGACGTGCCCGTAACTATGGTGAGCGTTCGATTGGTTTCGCTGATAGCGGGGCTACTTCGTGGAGCTGTATGTTCGCTTCTTTTGCAGAGGTGCTATAAAATAATACACAGCGTGAGACGGGGCATGCCCCGTCTCTACAAAAAAATATAATAATATAACGAATAATAAATATGGCAGATTTAGATGATTTAAGAGAAGGTGCGGACTTCGGTTTAGGCATCAATTGTGAGAACCAGAGTTTCCATGTGAAGGGAGCCGAGAACTTACCTTGGGGCATGAAAGACCGTCTGTCCCGTATCTTCAACCCGAAGACAGGCAAGGCGGTTATGCTTGCTTTTGACCATGGTTTCATCATGGGGCCGACTTCCGGTTTGGAGCGTATCGACTTGAATATCGTTCCTTTGATTGAATATGCGGATTGCTTGATGTGTACCCGTGGTATCCTGCAATCTACGATCCCTGCGAATACGACGAAACCGATTTGTCTTCGTTCGGACGCTGGAACGTCTATTCTTACGGATTTGAACGATAATGTATTGATCGATATAGAGGACGCTATCCGTATGAACGTCTCCGCCATGGCGGTTATGTTGGCTATCGGTGATGAGGCGCATGAGGCTAAGACTGTGGCTAACTTATATAAGGCGGTCGATAAGGCCAGCCGTTACAATATCCCGGTAATGGGTGTTACCGCCGTTGGTAAGCAAATGGCTCGAGACGCTCGCTATTTCGGTCTGGCTTCCCGTATCTGTGCGGAGAACGGCGCTAATATCGTGAAGACCTACTATTGCGAGGGCTTCGAGAAGGTAGCCGCCGCTTGCCCGGTTCCCGTGGTAATCGCCGGTGGTAAGAAATTACCGGAGAAGGAGGCGTTGGAATTATGTTATAACGCGATCAACGACGGTGCGGCTGGCGTGGATATGGGACGTAACGTATTCCAGAGTACTTCTCCTGTCGCCATGATCCAAGCGGTTCATGCGGTCGTGCATCAAGGTATCACGCCTGATCAGGGATATGAGTTGTTCTGCGACTTAGCGAAATAATCCATCGCAGGGGTAGGTTTTACCTGCTCCTGCTTATTTATATAATTTAAACCATGAAAATCTATACTTTTATATTATCCGCATGCCTGCTACTCGTATGTTCCGCATGTCATGAGGCGTCGCATTATCTTTTATTAGGCGGTTCCGGCTGGGACAAAATCGCCATCGTAAACAAGAACACGAAAGAAATTGAATGGGAGCATCCCTTGGAAAAAAGGATGGGAATGTAATTCCGTAGCTGTTACTTCCGACCGGAATATCCTTTTTTCCTATTCGAAAGGGGCGAAGCTAATCACCCGGGATCATGAGGAGGTCTGGAATATCTCCGCTCCGGAAGGCTGTGAGATGCAGACGGCCCGTGTACTTCCCAACGGTAATTATTTATTAGCGTGGTGTGGATACCCGGCGACGATCATGGAGGTGAATGCAAAAGGAGAGATCCTGTCGAAAACGGATTTCGACACCCATATTGAGCAACCCCATGCCCAATTCCGTCAAGTAAACAAAAATAAGCAGGGCAATTATTTAGTGCCCTTGTTCGCTACCTCCGAGATCCGGGAAATATCCCCGTCCGGTCAATTGCTGAAAAGCGTGAAAGTAGACGGTAACCCGTTTAGCGTGGCTGCGTTGGATAACGGTAATTATCTGGTCGCTTGCGGTGATGCCCATTGCTTCATAGAGCTGAATTTCGAGACTGGAGATATCGTTCGCAAGGTGAATGAGAACGATATCGAGGGAGCCCAGCTTTTTCTTTGTTGCCCAGTTGCTCCCTAAACGGGACGGTGGTTTGTATATCTGTAACTGGCAAGGCCATGACGGAGAGGCTGCGAAAGGACATTTCCCGCAGTTGATCGAGATAAACGGAGCCGGAAAGATGGTCTGGGATTTGAATGATAACGCTACCTTCGGGATGATCTCTCTATTTGTCCGATCGATTAAAGATATATCCGGATTATTAATTATATTTGTACACCTAAATTCTAAATAAAGCATGGAAAGAAAAAAACACGAATGCTACTAAACGTCGAAACCCTGTAACTTGGGTCCCTAGTGTCTATTTTGCTATGGGATTGCCTTTTGTAGTGCTGAACATGGTTACCGTACTCATGTTTAAGGGATTGGATATATCGGATGCCCAGATTGCGTTATGGACCTCGGTTATCATGTTACCTTGGACCTTAAAGCCTTTATGGAGCCCGTTTTTGGAAATGTATCGTACCAAGAAATTCTTTGTCGTATTGACCCAGTTGTTATCCGGTTGCTTATTCGGTTTAGTGGCCTTGGCGTTAAACTTGCCGAGTTTCTTTTTGCTCTATCTATCGCATTATTAGGTATTATAGCGCTTAGCGGGGCTACGCATGACGTGGCAACGGATGGCGTTTATATGAAAGAGCTCTCACCGGAGAATCAAGCCAAATATATCGGTTGGCAAGGTGCGTTTTACAATTTAGCGAAGATCGTAGCCACGGGTGGTCTGGTTTATCTGGCGGGTTATATGATGCAATATTTTACCGGGATAGGATTGGAGAAAGAGGCCATGATATACGCTTGGATGATCGTTATGCTGCTTTGCGGTACGATCATGATCCTGCTTGGTTTTTATCATATGAAGATGTTGCCTTCGGGTGGAAAAGCCGCTACCGGAGAACATTCGTTGAAGGAAAGTATGGCTGAGCTATGGCTGGTCTTCAAGGAGTTCTTCACGAAGAAGTATATCGTGTGGTATATCTGTTTCATTATATTGTATCGTTTTGCCGAGGGTTTCGTGATAAAGATCGTACCTTTTGTTCTTGAAAGCTCCGATAGCCGATCAGGGATTGGGGCTTACGGAGCAAGAGATCGGTTTGTATTACGGTACGTTTGGGGCGGCGGCGTTCGTGCTGGGTTCTTTGCTCGGTGGATATTATATCTCGGCTAAGGGATTGCGAAAGGTATTGTTTACGCTTTGTTGTTGCTTCAACATACCGTTCTTGGTATACACGTTCTTGGCCTGCATCCAGCCGGATAATGGTCTCATTATCGCTTCTGCCATCGTATTCGAGTATTTTGGCTATGGATTCGGTTTCGTGGGCTTGATGCTGTTTATGATGCAACAGGTAGCTCCGGGCAAGCATCAGATGGCGCATTATGCGTTCGCCTCAGGTATCATGAACCTTGGCGTAATGCTTCCGGGAATGATGAGCGGTTTTGTGAGTGACTGGCTAGGTTATAAGTATTTCTTTATCGTGACCTTGCTGGCGATGATCCCTTCATTCTTGGTAGCCTATTTCGTACCGTTCACGTATGACGATAAAGGTAATAAGTTAGTATAGTAATATTTTAATAGGATTAGTTATGGATAATTTGAAAATCGTAGGCGCTCCGCTGCCAGATATGCCTTGGGAAGATCGTCCCGAGGGTAGCAAAGAAGTATTGTGAGATATTCGAAGAACCCGGTGATTCCTCGTGATATCCTCCCGACATCGAACAGTGTGTTCAACAGTGCTGTTGTCCCTTTCAAAGGTGGTTATGCCGGTGTGTTCCGATGCGACGATACGAATCGCCGGATGCGTTTGCACGTAGGTTTTAGCGCAGATGCCATTCATTGGAGTATCTCTGAGACAAAACTCGAGTTTGAGTGCGACGACAAGGAGATCGGCGAGTTTGTTTATGCCTACGACCCCCGTGTATGTTTTATCGAGGATCGTTACTACGTGACGTGGTGCAACGGTTACCACGGCCCGACGATCGGCGTGGCTTACACGTTCGATTTCGAGACCTTCCATCAGCTGGAGAACGCTTATCTGCCTTTCAACCGTAATGGCGTGATGTTCCCTCGTAAGATTAACGGAAACTTCGCCATGTTGAGCCGTCCGAGCGACAACGGTCATACTCCGTTCGGCGATATTTTCTATAGCGAGTCTCCGGATATGTGTTTCTGGGGTAAACATCGCCACGTGATGTCTCCGGCTGCGTTCGAGGATAGCGCTTGGCAGTGTACGAAGATCGGTGCGGGCCCTATCCCTATCGAGACTTCCGAAGGCTGGTTATTGATTTACCACGGCGTGCTTCGTTCTTGCAACGGGTATGTGTATAGCTTCGGTTCCGCTATCTTGGATTTGGAGCAACCTTGGAAAGTGAAATTCCGCTCCGGACCCTATTTGTTATCCCCGCAAAAGGATTACGAGTGCATGGGAGACGTTCCGAACGTAGTCTTTCCCCTGTGCCGCCTTGCATGATCCGGAGACGAAACGTATCGCTATCTATTACGGCTGCGCAGATACGGTAACAGGATTGGCTTTTGGCTATATTGATGAGATTTTGGATTTTACGAAGAAGAATTCAATCATTTAACAGACTCGAGAAGAACAATATACTTTTGTTGTCGAAACAATATACTTTTACACACGAAAGTATATTGTTTTTAGAACAAAAAAGTATATTGTTTTTTTTTATTAGGTAAAAAGAGTAAGAGTTATGACAAAGATACAACAGTTTTTGGCAGATCTGCGCGAGGAGAAGAAATCCTTGTTTGTCCCTGTTTTCGGGAGCATGGAGAAATTTTATACGGTAGTTTACTTGATCGCCCGGAATGAGCACGTCACTGATCAGGAGAAGCCAGATCGTTATGAGGATCGTTTACAGGTGATTCGCCAGATACGTAACCGGGTGGAGAAACTAGTTTCCTCGTATGGCTTGGACGGAGGGGAGATCGTAGCCGATATCGCCAGCGACTATTTTGAGGATTATGTCAATTATAAGGAGCCGGAGCTAGACATTACGGATGATGAGTTTATCGCTATCCTCCAGAAAATATAGGAGATAAATATAATTTTATTGTGTGGTAGTATTGACATTATCCGGTATCACCGTGGCTTTGATGACTCTCCCGAACTTAATTGGTATCTTGCTGTTACATAGGGAAGTGAAAAACTCTGTCAAGGAGTATTGGCGACGGATGAAGGAGAAGTAATGACTGTGAATAACATTTTTTGTGTATAATACGCTTTGTATGTGTTTAATAACGCCTATCTTTGCCAATTACCGGAATTTTAGGTTCTGGGTATTAGTTGAGAAGAGTAATGATTGAGAGTTGGCAAAGTTTTATTGAATGAAGTATTTTACAAAGTTAATACGCTGGATATCTTCACAGGAGCATTTATATTTCTTATTTGCCCTGTTATTTATCATCCCAAACTGTGTGTTCTTTTTTACGGAACCGCTTCCCGTCACGGTCGGTATCGCCTCGTTGCTGATACCTTTGGCCTTTTGGATGGGTGTTTTGTTAGTGGCCCGTAAACCGGGGATCGTGGTTTGGTGCCTGTTGCCGAAGGTTATATTAGATGGGGGCAGTTGGTGCTTCTGTATCTTTTCGGGCAGTCCGTGATAGCGGTTGATATGTATTTGAACCTTACCAGCTCGAACGCTTCCGAGGCTAGCGAATTATTGGGGAATATCATTTTGGTGATCGGTTGCGTATTCTTTTTCTATACATTGCCTACTCTAATACTCGCTTATCGTTCGATACGGCAGAAAGAGAAATTGCGAAATCCTTTCCGGAAGAAATGGGCCAAGATCAGCCTAGGCATGTTTGTCATGGGCTTGATCCTTTGCTTCCTGTCTCCTTTGCAAGATCACCGGTTTTCATGGAAGGACGATGTGTATCCGGCTAACGCCCTATACAATTTATATTTCGCCATAAATAAGGCGGAGAGGAACCGTAAGTATCATATTACTTCCGCCGACTTTAAGTTCGACGCCACTAAGCTGGAACAAGCTGAGGGAAAACGGGAGATCTACGTCTTGGTAGTGGGAGAGACCTCCCGTGCTATGGAATGGAGCCTTTACGGATACGAGCGCAAGACGACTCCCCGTATGGAGGCTTTAGACGGATTGGTGCATTTCACGGATGTGGTGACGCAATCGAATAATACGCATAAAAGTGTCCCCATTATCCTGTCCGCTGCCAGCGCCGAGAATTATGGAGTCCTTTACGACGAGAAAAGTATCGTGACCGCTTTCAAAGAGGCTGGTTTCCGTACGCTCGTGATCGCCAACCAGAAACTAACGACCTCGATGATCGGCGCTTTTTACCGGGAGGCAGATACCTTTATCGATATGAGCGCATTTAATACGGGTTCTACGCTAACCTCCTTGCACGATGCGGCGATCCTGCCTTATCTAAAGAAGGAACTGGATAAAGAGGACGGTAATCTTTTCGTAGTACTGCATACTTATGGCTCGCATTTTAATTACCATGAACGTTATCCGAAGGAGTTCCGTTTCTATAGGCCGGATAAGGCGGAGGGAATTCGTGCCTCGTATAAAAAGGAGTTACGGAACGCTTATGATAATTCCATCCACTATACAGATTACGTGCTGGGGGAAATCGTGGATATGTTGGCGAAGACAAATGCTCCGGCATCCATGCTTTACTTAAGCGATCATGGAGAGGATATCTTCGATGATTCCAGAGCCCGTTATCTGCATGCTTCTCCGATACCGACCTATTACCAGTTGCATATCCCGTATGTGATCTGGTTCTCGAAGGCTTACCGGGAGTCATATCCCCAGAAATATCTGGAAGCGCAGGCACACGAGACTTATCCGGTTAGCACGAACAGCGTATTCCATACGATGCTTGATATAGCCGGTGTGCGGACTCCGGTGGCCGATTCCACGTTTGCTTTAACGAATCGTGCCTTCAAGGTACGTGACCGTATGTATCTGGGAGACCATGACGACCCGATCCCATTTTGGAAAGTCGGCTTAAAAAGCAGGATTTTGAGATGATGGATAAATGGGATATCGCTTATGATAGGAATTAGACTGATTTCAATCGTATATGAAAGAGCAAAGCGGACATATTACTAGCAAGGTGATATTAGGCTATATTTTGCTGATTACCATTGCGGTCTGCTCAGTCGCTTACATTTATAATATAGTAGAGAAAGTGGCCGAGGAGGACGAGCCGGATCATCAGGCACGCCGGAAGGTGTACTTGGTCACCAATACGCTCTCCCTGCTCTATGAAAGCGAGGCGTTGGGGCAGTTGGTAGGCATGCCCCAGAACGAGTTCCGCCACTTCAATCGTACGTTGAATAAGGCCCATAATAACATGGATTCGTTGAGGACCTTGGTGACGGACTCCATGCAACTCCTGAAAATAGATACGATCGACATACTGCTGGAGCGTAAGCGATGGAATACCCGCCGCTTGCTTGAGACTTGGCAGGAAGCGAACACGGAGCGTCTTTATACGGAGAATATCGAGAAAATAATTGCCGTCCGGGATACGATCGTAAATGAGGTGCAGGTACAAGAGCGGGTAGAGGTCAAGCAAGATACGGTGGTAGTTCCCCGTAAGAAGCGAGGATTCTTCAAGCGTTTGGCCGACGTGTTCTCTCCCGGCAAGGAAGATACCAGCATCGTGGTGAACACGACCCGGGAGATCGTTACCGATACGTTGGTGAACGCTTATAATCCGACCGATACGATTGTCAGCGTGCTGAAAAGCATCCAAGACAGTGTGGCTTGGCAACGGCAACAACTGATGGATCAGTTGTTGGAAAGGGCCTCTAACTTACGGTATAACAATAGCGTGATTACCCGGGAGATCAACCAGATGCTCCGTAATATCGAGGAGGAGGAGATGGAGGCGTCGCTGGAAAGGGTCTATAAGAAGCAGGTACTATTAAGGGAGACCTCCCATTTGATCGCCGGAATCGCGATCGTCTCCGTGGTAATCGCCTTTCTGTTCCTCTTCTTTATCTCACGGGATATCTCACGAAGTAAATATTACCGTATGCAACTGGAAAAGGCGAAACAGGTCGCCGAGAGCTTATTGCGAAGCCGTGAGAAGCTGATGTTGACGATCAGCCACGATATACGGGCTCCGCTCTCTTCCATCATCGGATATATCGAGCTTTTGCTACGCCGCCATCCAGACGAGCGTCAGCAATATTATCTGGAGAACATGAAAGGTTCCTCGGATCATATCCTTTCCTTGGTGAACGACCTGTTGGATTTCCAGCGGTTGGAGTCCGGCGAGATGGAGGTGCATAGCGTTCCCTTCCGTGTCCCGGCCTTGTTCGATGAGATCTATACCAGCTTCCAGCCGATAGCGGAGGCGAAAGGCTTACGGTTTGTCTTGAACCTGAAACCGGAGGAGACTGGGCAAGTTTATATGGGCGACCCGATCCGTATCCGGCAGGTCGTAGGAAACCTCTTATCTAACGCTATCAAGTTCACGGAAGCGGGGCGAGTCGTTTTACTTGTCTCCTTACAGAAACTGTCCGCTGTCCATTATCAACTGTCCATTACCGTCAGCGATTCCGGTCCGGGCATCCCGAAAGAGGAACAAGAGCGGATATTCGGGGAGTTTACTCGCCTTGCCGATACGGAAGAGGTGGAAGGTTTCGGTCTGGGCCTCTCCATCACCCGTAAGCTTCTGTCCTTGATGAACGGTACGCTTGCTTTGGATAGTACCCCGGGGAAAGGCAGTGATTTCACGATCTTGCTACCTCTTCCCTTGGCCGATAATCAATCTTTGCCGGACGTAACGGCGGAGGCTCCGGATGCTGGTGAGGCCGAGGCTTTACCCTTGTTTGAGGGGCAAGATGTCTATTGTCTTCTGGTAGATGACGATCCTCTACAACTGGCCTTGACGGAGGAACTCTTGAAGCAGAGTCACGTGCAGGTGGTAGGTTGTACGAATCCGCATAACGTCCTCGAGCTATTGCGGAACACCGTATTCAACGCCATTATCACCGATATACAGATGCCGACGCTGGATGGCTATCATTTACTGGAGCGGATACGTACGTCCGGTATCCCCGGAACGGATGAGATCCCGGTGATCGCCCTATCTGCCAGTATCGCCAAGGAGCACGAGCATTATCTGGAGGCTGGTTTCACGGGTTTCTTGAACAAGCCGTTTACCGCCGCCCAATTAATCTCCTTGCTGAATGAGTTGCTGACACTCCATCTGGAGGCAAGGAGCGAGTTGAATTTCTCTTCGTTGACCGCTTTTGCCGGAGAGGATCCGGAGGCCTCAGCCTCTATACTGAAAACCTTCTCGGAGGAAACCCGCAAGAGCATCGACTTACTTCGGGATGCGTTAGAGGGAAAAGACCGGGAGGAAGCCTCCCGGATATCTCATAAGTTGATTCCCCTGTTCACGATGCTGGGGGCCAATTCATTGGTACAACACCTGCGGATCTTGGAGAAGAACGATGAGGAACTGACCGATTCCGGCTGGTACCACCTGCTGGGCGAGGTAATCGAGCAAGCACTTGCTATCGTGAAGGATGCGGAGTCCGCCATCGGGTAATCTTGTGGAATCCGGTGTGGAATAAATACCCATCCGTGGAATGCCTTTCCCCATGCTTTTGAAATAAAATTCTACTTTATAGAAACAAAATTTATCTATTACTTGTTAAAGGATAAGTAGTTAGATATTCATTGTCGTGCGTTTCGCTGGCTTTGGCACGATATTCGCTATCTATTTAATGAAATCGCAAGTGGGCGTTTCTACATTTAAACCGTTAAAAACAAAAGTCATGAATTTATTCATGGCGAAAGATTAAGTCCTGAGTATTCAATTTAAGTCTGCAAAAGAAAAAGGCATCCTTTCGAGGATGCTTTTTCTATTTAGTTTCGTTACTTTTGCCACGAAATAATAAAATCTACTGAATCATATCATGGAACACGCGCTACAATCCCGACCTCGTATCGAGGTGGTCGACGCATTACGAGGATTTGCTGTTATGGCTATTATCCTATTGCATAATATCGAGCATTTTAACTTGTATAATTTTCCGGAGGCTACTACCGATTTTATGAAAGCCTTGGATAAAGGGGTATGGGATACCTTGTTCTTCCTCTTTTCCGGGAAGGCATACGCCATTTTCGCCCTGCTGTTCGGTTTCAGCTTCTTTATCCAGTTTGATAACCAAGCGAGGAAAGGGAAGGACTTCCGGCTTCGTTTCTTCTGGCGGTTGATGCTCCTATTCTTTATCGGTTGCTTCAACGCCTCGTTCTTCCGGGGGAGATATTGGTGCTTTATTCGATCTTGGGTATTGTGTTGATACCGGTTTGCAAGTTGAGTAATAAGATGGTATTGGCGATCGCCGTGTTTTTGATGCTACAGCCTATGGAGTGGGGTAAATTCATGTATGCCCTGATGCATCCGGAATATGTGGCATCCAAGGAACAATGGCTGGTGCACTGTATGCGGATCTTTCCGTATATGGAAGGTACCAGCTTTTGGGAAATGGTCAAGTCCAATCTGTGGGACGGGCAGCTGTATAGCCTTCTCTGGGCTTGGAGCTATGGACGTTTCTTCCAGACATCGGCTCTCTTTATGCTGGGCATGTTGTTGGGGCGCAAGGGATTGTTTGTCGATCCGGAGAAGCACCGGACGTTTTGGACAAGGACCTTTGTTATCGGGGTAGTTTGTTTCATTCCCCTCTATTATCTGTCCCTTTCCCTACCCGGTTTGCTGGAGCGTACCGAAGAGCTTCGCCCGATGAGTACGATCGTGTCTTCCTTGCGTAATTTCTCGTTCATGTGCGTATTGGTATCCTCCTTTATCTTTTTTGTGGCAGTGGAAGGCACCGCATAAGGTGCTTCACGGGCTTGTGCCTTACGGGAAAATGAGCTTGACGAATTACCTCACGCAATCGATGGTAGGCTCTTTTATCTATTTCGGATACGGTTTATCCCTGTATGACGATCTGGGAACGACCGCCAGCTTCGCCGTAGGAATCCTTCTTTTCATTCTCCAGCTAGGTTTTTGCCACTGGTGGTTAGCCCATCATAAACAAGGTCCTTTCGAGGGAGTATGGCGTAAAGCTACGTGGATGTTTTCTTGATTCGTTTTATTTATTTACCTTTGTGGTTACTATAAATAATCTGAGTGGGTATGTTGTCGATTCTAATCGTTGAAGATGATATAACTTTTTCCTTGATGCTTACCACATGGCTGGGTAAGAAAGGGTTTGTCGTAAGATCCTCGTCCTCTGTCTCCGACGCTAAACGGAGGCTGGGGGAGGAAGCGTTCGATTTGGTTATATCGGATTTACGCCTGCCGGATAGTGACGGGATCGACTTATTGAAATGGCTGAAAAGCACTCATCCTTCCTTACCCCTTATCATGATGACCAGTTATGCGGAGATACAAACGGCGGTTCAGGCGATGAAGCTGGGAGCGGCGGATTATATTGCCAAGCCGCTGAACCCGGATGAGTTGCTGGGAAAGATCAGGGAACTTGTGCGCGTGGAGGAGAAGGCTCCGGCGAGAGTCCCGGTTTCTTCGGCCCCGGATCTTTATATCGAGGGGCAGAGCCAAGCGGCCCGCCAGCTTTATGAGCATGTGCGTTTGGTGGCTCCGACGGATATGTCGGTATTGGTGACCGGCGCTAGCGGTACCGGTAAGGAGTATATCGCCCGTCGGATTCACGAGCAAAGTAATCGTAGCAAGGCTCCGTTTGTCGCCGTGGATTGCGGCGCTATTCCCAAGGAATTGGCGGCTTCCGAGTTCTTCGGCCACGTGAAAGGTTCTTTTACGGGGGCGATCGAGAACAAGACCGGGGCGTTCGTGGCGGCCCAAGGCGGTACGATATTTTTGGATGAGATCGGGAACCTGACGTATGAGGTGCAGGTCCAGCTATTGCGTGCCCTGCAGGAGCGCAAGGTGAAGCCGATCGGGAGCAATCAGGAGATCGCCATCAACGTACGTCTGATATCCGCTACGAACGAGAACTTGCGGCAGGCGATCGAGAAAGGAGATTTCCGTGAGGACCTGTACCATCGTATCAATGAGTTCACGATCCGTATCCCGGACTTGAAAGAGCGAAAAGAGGATTTGCTCTTGTTCGCCAATCATTTTCTCGATCTGGCGAATAGCGAGCTCCAGAAAGATATCATCGGTTTCGACAACGATACCATGCAATTGTTCCAATCCTATTCTTGGCCGGGCAACCTGCGGCAGATGAAGAACGTCATCAAGTACGCCACCTTATTGGCGACCGGCCGCTACATCACCCGCAAGGAACTCCCGGAGGAACTGACGGAGAACCTCCTGTCGCACGCCAACATCCAGCTAAAGAACGTGGAGCACGAACGAGACCTTATCCGTAAGGCCCTCCAAGAGTGCGGCAACAATAAGACCCGTGCGGCCCAGTTATTGGGCATCGACCGGAAGACGCTTTACAATAAGCTGAAGATTTATCAGTTGGATTGAAAATTCCGTGTTTTATGTGAGTGCTTAAGGCCTATTGGGAGCCTCTGGCGTGTATGATGGGTCTGTTGCGAAATAGAAGCTTATTCTGACTATTTGCTTCATATTATACGAATATGTTGACATACCCTTCGTGCGAAAGTGACAAGATAATGAGATAGGTGTGGCAATAAACACGCTTTTTTCTTGAAAAAGGGCCAATTTTGTACACGATAGGTGGCGAAACCTGTTGCGATAGGTCGTATTGCCCAATGACGATACTCGCATTAGGCATTATGAGCGGTCACGCACAGGGTTATGAGTACTCATGAATGGGCATTCTTACCGTGCTATATCCCTATCGTAACACTGCTTTTACCCTTTTCTTGCCTCAAAATATGAGATACGATGAATTAATTTCGCTGGAGCGAGAGGCTGTTTTTCTGTATTCATCTGTCAACGAGACAAATGCTGCTTTTTCTTCTCGTATTTAGAAACGAGCCATACCTTTGCCCGAAAAAATCGATTCTCCGAGACTTTAGTTTTCATTTTGTCAAATTGCCAGATGGTATGTTATTGCCAAGAGAAAATCGCTAGGGGCCTTCTCCACATCGGCACCAACCACCTTTGCCGGGAACAGTAACTTTGGCTGATAAGCTGATTGAATGGTTGGAGTAGGGTGAATAGTCTTTTATTATTCTTTTTTAACATGGCATGAAATAAATATTGTCTATTTATCAAAGGTTTTTTCTTTGGAGTATTATTAATTATAGTTAATTGATGTGATAATATTTGTGCGTTTAAGAACTTCGCATTATAATAAAATCTACCTTTGCTGTTGATAATACTCAATAAGTTGATTAAAATATACAACTTCTTTTTTTAATGATGTTATAGGGGAAATATTTAATGATTAAGCATATGAAGAGATGTATTTTTACGAAAGTGAAGTTCATGGCGCTGTTCCTGTTCGCGGCGCTGATGGCCGCTTGTACGGCGGATGTGTATGAGCCGAAACCGGATCCGGAACCCGATCCAGTGCCAAAGCCCGAAGTTCCTGCGGATGGTTCTTTCTCTATTAGTAAATCAAAAATATTGACAGTGAATGTTAAGGATGAGTATAATGGTGAATTTTATTATACGGTTGAAGCTTTTACTGGTAATCCGATTATTGGAGAGAACGCGAAATTGATTTCAGGTTCAGGGCAAAAAACGAATAGTAAATTGCCTTATTGCATAAGCCTTAATATTCCAGATGCGATGCCTGTCATATATATTCGCGTTACGGATCCTTTTAAGAGGGCGGCTGTTTATGCGTTTGATGTTATTGAAGGGGATATGATTTGTAATATAGGCGGGCTTGGAACTAAGACAAAAAGCATAAGTTCTCAATTACGGAGTGACAATACAGATATCCCAGAAGTTGATTATTCTTATGGCTCTGATTGTATGAAAATTTCTGGTCAGAAGAAAATTACTTTGGAGAAAGGTAAGACCTATTTAATTCCAAAAGGTAGTATCCTTAATGGTGAGACTGTTTTACCCGGTGAAGGTGATATTCGTATTTATATAGAAGGAACTTGGCAAATCGTTAATAATAATTTGCAATTTGAGACAGGAACTTCTGTTTATATTTTAGATGGAGGCAAAGTTGAAACGGCTAAAGGGAATTCTAAAATAAGTGTTATTGGAACTTCTAGGATCGCAGTCCAAAAAGGAGGAAAATTTGGTGATGATGATAATAAAAATCAGTTGTCAATCTATTTAACAAATGCTACTTCTATTGTAAATGAGGGTGATTTTTATGCTAAATCTATATCATCTGATTCAAATGCCTCGATTTACAATACAGGTGATTTCGAGGTTGAGGAGCTTAATATGCAAAATGATGGAAACCATATTGTGAATAAGCATGAATTTGATGCTAAACATGTTTCTATGACAAATGGAGCCATAGACAACTTTTGTAAATTTGAATCAGAGAAATTTGATGTGATATCTAATGGAGTTATTAATCTGGCTCCGGCCGCCTATATGGATGTTAAACATCTTGATGCAAAGGGATTAACCTTATTTATGGATACTAAATCTATGTGGGAGGGCAAGAAAGCTTCGTTTACCGGTCAAGCAAGTGTGATACGCGGAAGCGATACGGATTATGCTCTGTTTAAGGTGGAGAATGTAGATATTAGTGGCTATAAGGTTTTGAGTTATCAGAAGAAAATCAATGTAGAATGCGAAAAGCATTCTGCGAACACAGACCGATGGAACCCTGTCTATGTGTCAGAATCGAGTGTGGCGTTTTCTGAAGGACAAGGATTTGTGGAAATAGATGACGATGATTGTAATGGAAACTCAGGTAACCATAATCCGGGAGAAGGAGATGGAGATCAAGATCCGTCGTATGAAGAAGTTGAGACTTTACCTTATACTTATTTATTTGAGGATAATTGGCCCGCTACCGGCGATTATGATATGAATGATTTGGTAATAGGTATCCAGATAAATAATAAAAAGATCGGGGACAAGACGGAGTCTGCTAAAATCATCTATACGCTATATGCCACTGGCGCTACAAAGCAAATTGGGGTTGGTTTCCAATTGGATGGTATTCCCGCATCGGCGGTTTCTGACGCTGAGCAAGGACAGACGAATGCTGTGATTCAGCTGTTTTCAGATGCCCATTCTCTATTAGGTAGCTCGGAAAGAACACCCATTAATACTTATAAAGTAACAATGACCCCCGTAGAGAATGAGGTAACAATTAATTTTAATACACCAATAGATGGAGTCATAAACGTTAATAATTTTAATCTCTTTATTGTTACCAATGGCTTTGATTCTGATCGTAGAAATGAAGTTCATATAGCGGGTTATAAAGGTACGGATAAAGCCGCTTCTAGTGATAATAGTACGGTAGACTATGTGTCGAATGAGACTGGTTTGATGTGGGCTTTAAGTATACCTTCACAAGATTTCGCTACTTATCCTAAAGAGACGATTCGTATCGATGATGCTTATGAGGGTTTCGGGAGTTGGATTAAAGGTGATAATACGCCGGGTTGGTATTTAAATTATGTAGATGAAAATGTAATAAAATACGATTTATTAATAAATAAAACAGAATAAAGAGATAATGCATATTATAATGGGGATGTGTCGCAGAGGCACATCCCTTTGTTTATTTTATTGGCATTAATCCAGCATCAAACTCATATAAGCCATCCTCCCCTGATAACCCATCAACTGTCGTGTTAGCGTTTGGTTATCCATTTGTTCCAAATCTTTTTTTTTTTTTTGGAGACAGGGCTTTCGTGTTGTTTGGATAGCCAGAGGTGGATCATGCGTTTCGTGTCGATGATGCGGGCCATACCCATAGGTAAGGTACCCGGAGGGGTGGGAGGGTATTGACCGTCGCTTGCGATATGTTATTTTGCAGGGTAAGCTCTTGCAATAGTAATTCCTTGATCTCTTCCGAGTCGTAAAGAAGTTCCTTGATAAAAAGCTTTTTGTCGGACGGCGCTGTACCCGCCTCAAGAGGCAGTGCGAAAGCCATGCCAACCACCTTCTCGTTCTCGTCCAAGGCCGTGTACATCCCCCCCCGTTATCTAATTGCAGATCACGAAGTATCGTGATGAAATCATCCTGCGAGTGCAAGATACAGGAAGGGCGTTCACGTAATTTGCGGTTGAAATAAGCGAACAATTCGTCGGTTGTCGGTACCTCCGGTTGGATAACCGTTATCTTCGGAAGTTGAACCGGCGTATTCGGGCGGATATATGTCTCTACGGAATAATCGAATGCCTCGGTATAACCCTGTTCCCTATAATAGTCGAATAACCAAGGATCGGCAGGGATTAAGGCGGAGATAGCGATCTCACGCCGTTCCATTTCCTCGAATGTCTCTTGCAAGAGTTGTCGCATAAGCCCTTGCCCTCTTTCTTCCGGAGTCGTGCACGCCCCAGAGATATAGCCTACCGAGATCTCGGTACCCAAATAAGTCATCGTATGAGGAACTATCTGCAAGGCAGAAACTATTTTACCGTCCTTCTCGATGGTCATTGCGTTCTCGTCCTTGTAAACACGATCAAAATAAAGGCTGATAAATGCCTCGGAATCCCCGAAGCAGGTACGCCATAAGTTTACGATTTGTTGTTTCTTGTCCATAATTTATTTAGTTTGCGTAAGTTGCTTTTTTATTGCGGCACTCTTCTCTAATAGTATGGTAGGCTGATAAGAAAGCTTCGCTTGGCGCAACCCCGGTATGCCGAGATCCTCCTCCCGGTTCACGTAAGTATACTGTTCCGGAAGGTGAGAAGCGAACTCTTGGTTAATCACCGTATAGGCACCGTCGAAATTCACGTCCGCTTTCTCCACGTGAACCCCGAATGTATTATGGTTGATGGGGGCCCCGAAAGAGAAAGCGATAATCTCGTTATCCACCCGGAGAGCGCCACCGATCAGGCTTAGGCTGTCAAAATGATGCAAGGCATAGGTAAGGGAGCGACGTTCGTCATTAAGCTCTTCCTCGTCATTATCTCCATTGTTCGCCTTATACCATTTACATTCCAGTTTCAGGCATTGGGGGACGATATCCGGCGTGATAGGGACATACTCGTACGAATATTGTTTCTTGAAATTATTGATATGATTACGTTTGGATTGGTATTTCTTACCCCGTAAGGTCGCTAAATCCTCCCGTAAATAAATGTAATCGAAATAATCCCGTTCTGGGATATAAAAAAAGCTTCCGGGAAGTGCGCCTTCCAGTTGCTCCTTGGCGTCGGGGGTGATACCCAGCATACAGAGCGGATGTCCATATTTTAAGGAATCCTCTTCCAGCAAACGAACGGCACCCGCTAAATCTCCATCCCCGACAGGCATCATATAGGCGAAACGGCTCTTGTCCTCGATCATGAAACGGATTAATAAATAGCCATCCACGATAGCGAATTCACTGTCATATAAGAAACGCCAACTGCACATGTTCGCGAATGAGAAATCACAATTGCGATAATCGCTGGGAAATGTAAATGAGGTTATGATCTCTTTGTCTTCTAACCTAATCGGTTTAAACGGTATATCCATAAATTTTCTTGTACTGTTTTACAAACTGCAAATATAAAACTAAAATGCATGTGCGAATGTTTAGAATGGGAATAATAAAGGTGATATAAATACCATCACGATTCCCATCACGATTTGTAAAGGTAACCCACCTTTACATAGTCCATAAATGTATATTTTCCGGCGGACTTAACGAGTGCGTTGGGTGGCGTAGAGAAGGGGAGGCGAAGCACATGCTGGCACCTACCGTCACCGCCAGCAGGAATGGATAAGGGCTAACGTTGATGGCTATGGCGGATTGAAGGGCAATAGGGGCTACCAGTACCGCCGTGGCCGTGTTGCTGATAAACATGGTCAGTAGCGAGGTGGTGAAATAAATTCCGGCCATCAAGACGAGCGGTCCGTAATCGCCTAGTCCGCTCACCAATTTCTCCGAGATAAGATTGGAGGCGCCTGTCTTCTCTAAGGCTAGCGACATGGGTAACATGGCGGCGATCAAGACTACGCTTTCCCAATTAATCGTTTTGTAGGCATCTTCCACGTTACGGAAACATCCGGTTAATACCATCAATATTCCCGCTATGATTACCGCCGCTACCGGAGGAATCGGGATGAAGTCGAATACCATGGCGGCAATCATTAAGACCATGATCAAGGCGGCGACAGGGGCTTTATAATCCAGAGTGACTTTAGAGGCCTCTTCTAAGGGCTGGCCCAATACCACCCATTGCGATTGTTTCTGGCTCATGCGAGCGATACTGTCCCATGTGCCTTGTATTAGAAGGATATCGCCGGCATGCATCTTTATATCTTTTATATCATTCAGTATATATTCCCCTTTCCGTTGGATGCCTAAGATATTCACGGAATATTTATCCCTGAAACCAGAGTCCTTTACCGCCTTATTTATCAATTTCGAGTCGGGCATTAATAAGACCTCGGCGATACCGATCTCCCGAACGCTCAGCTTTTCAACCTCCGCCCCTTCAACATATTCGGATACGTGGGTATCCGTAAGCTCCAGATTCTGTTCTTTGGCGAATTGGTTTACTTTCTCGAACGGGCCGAACACATAGAGGATATCGTTCTCCTGTAATTCCGTATGTGGGCCGGCTAAGGACTGGTCTACGGTTTTAAGGAAACGTCCTTGAGAGGACGACTGCCGGCGTATCTCCAGAATGGAGAGATTATAAGCCTGCGTAATATTTAATTCTTGCAATTTTTTCCCTCCGATCCGGGAACCGGGCCTGATCTGTATCCGATATAGATTATCCGATAATTGGTATTTCTTGGCTAACTCTTTTGGGAGTGCCCGGTTGTAGTCTTCGTGTCTTTGCCATCCTCCTTTTTTACCAAGAAGAATTTGCTTAGGGGAATCAAGACGACCAAGCCGATAAGCACACAAATAACCCCGATAGGCGTAAACGAGAAAAACGATAGATCCGTGAATCTGGCGTTGGATAGCACCTCATCTACCACGAGGTTCGGAGGCGTACCGATCAGCGTGGCCATTCCGCCCATGCTACTAGCGAAAGCCAAGGGCATCAAAAACCTCCCGGGACTGATATTGGCGCTTGCCGCCATGCTCACTACGATCGGAAGCATGAGGGCCACGGTACCCGTATTACTGACGAACGCCCCGATAAAAGCGGTGACCATCATGATCAATATGAATAATTTCAATTCGCTTTTTCCCGCTAGACGGAGTATCTTGCTGCTGATCATTTTGGCCAATCCCGTTTTAAAGATAGCTCCTCCTACGACAAACAACCCGACCATCATGATGACGATAGGATTGGAGAAGCCGGAAAGCGCTTCTTCGGGTGTAAGTATGTTGAATACGATTAATAAGACGAGGGCGCATAGAGCGACAAGATCGGAACGTAATTTTCCATTAACAAAGAAAACGGCTGATAGGGCCAGTATTATAAGTGTTGTGATCATAGGGTATAAATATTATATAAGTAAAGAACAAAAAATAGGGGGTATTTGTTCGTTACTTTCTTGTTTCGGGAAAAATGGCTAAACTTATAGGTTGAACAGCCATTTTGTAAAATAGGGGCTGGAGCTATTTTTTTGCAATATGAAATTCGCAACAATTAGGTTAAAACGAATGTTATTTTAATGTCTAACGAAAAGAAGATAAATCAGAGATGAAAAAGTACGATGCGATTATTATTGGTTTTGGGAAAGGTGGAAAAACCTTGGCGGCGGATTTGGCCAACCATGGATGGAATGTAGCTGTGGTGGAGCGTTCGACGGGTATGTACGGAGGCACTTGTATCAATATCGGCTGTATACCGACGAAAGCGCTTGTACATTACGCTCAAGTGACAGGGTATCGCAGACCTTCTACCTTCGAGCAATATGCGGAGGAGTTTAAGCAGGCGATCCTCGCCAAGGAGAAACTGACCTCTTTGCTTCGTGAGAAGAATTTCAAGAATCTGGATGATCGGGAGACCGTAACGGTCTATACCGGAGAGGCTTCTTTTCGTTCCCCTTATGAGATTGTCGTGAAAACGGATACGGACTCTTTCTTGCTGGAAGGCGAGAAGATATTCATCAATACCGGAGCCACGACGATTATTCCTACGATAAGCGGTATCGAGGATAATCCTTACGTATATACAAGTACTTCCATTATGGAACTGGAGAAACTGCCACGGCATCTGGTTATTGTCGGAGGCGGATATATCGGGCTGGAATTCGCTTCCATGTTCGCCGGTTTTGGATCGAAGGTAACGATCTTGGAGGCAGGGGAGGTGTTTATCCCTCGTGAGGACCGGGACATCGCCGATTCGGTGAAGTCCACGCTAGAGAAAAAAGGGATCACCATTCATTTGAACACGGTTGTGGAGACGATCGAGCAGGATGCCGAGCGGGCTACGGTGATCTGCCGTAACGCTATCTCGGGAGATACCTTGCGGCTGGATGCCGAGGCGGTGCTTTTTGGCTACCGGCCGTAAACCGAATACGGAAAGCCTAAATCTGCAGGCCGCCGGAATACAGACGACTAATCGTGGCGCTATCGAGGTGGATAGTAAGTTGCGTACCAATATCCCTAATATCTGGGCGATCGGGGATGTACATGGCGGATTACAATTCACCTATCTGTCTTTGGATGATTACCGTATTATCCGGGAAGAGCTGTTTGGTAATGGTTTCCGGAGCTTGGACGATCGGGAAGCAGTGGCTTATTCCGTATTCATCGATCCTCCGTTGGCCCATGTCGGGTTGAACGAGACGCAAGCCCGTAAGATGGAGAAAAATATAAAGGTGGCCAGCCTGCCTGCCGCCGCTATGCCTCGTACCCGTACCATCGAGCAGACGGATGGCTTACTGAAAGCCGTGGTAGATGCGGATACCGGGAAGATCCTAGGATGTACCTTATTTTGCGCCGAGTCCAGCGAAGTCATAAATACGGTTAGCTTGGCGATGCGTCTCGGGCAAGATTACACATTCCTTCGGGATTCGATATTCACCCATCCGTCGATGAGTGAGGCTTTAAATGATCTATTTGGATTAATAAAATAAAAACATAAATATGAAAACATCAAATATTGGATTAATCGGCTTGGCCGTGATGGGCGAGAACCTTGCGTTGAATATGGAAAGCAAGGGGTTCACCGTATCCGTTTATAATCGTACAGCGCCGGGAGAGGAAGGCGTGGTAGACCGCTTCATGAGCGGTCGTGGAAAAGGAAAGAATTTTATAGGAACCCATACGATACAGGAATTTGTCGAGTCTATCGAGCGTCCTCGCAAGATCATGCTGATGGTAAAAGCGGGTGCCCCGGTGGATGAGCTGATGGCTCAATTGATTCCTTACTTATCACCCGGTGACGTGATTATCGATGGTGGCAACTCGGATTTCCATGATACGGAACGACGGGTGAAGGAGATGGAGGCGCATGGGATGTACTTCGTAGGTACCGGAATCTCCGGAGGCGAGATCGGTGCCTTGTACGGACCTTCCGTGATGCCGGGTGGCTCGCCTGCCGCTTGGCCTTTGGTGAAGGATGTCTTGCAAAGCATCGCCGCCAAGCTGGACGACGGGACGCCTTGTTGCCAATGGATTGGTCCGGGTGGAGCCGGCCATTTCGTGAAAATGGTACACAATGGTATCGAGTATGGAGATATGCAGTTGATTTCCGAGGCGTATTCCTTATTGAAGAATCGTCTGGATCTGGACAATGAGGCCTTGGCTCGTATCTTTGAGGATTGGAACACGGGAGAGCTGGATAGCTACCTGATCGGTATTACGGCCGATATTCTCCGCTTCAAGGACGAGGCGGGGGAGGGCTACCTGCTAGATAAGATATTGGATGCCGCCGGCCAGAAGGGTACCGGTAAATGGAGCGCTATCGCCGCTATGGACGAGAATGATCCGCTGACATTGATTACCGAGGCTGTTTATGCCCGTATGCTTTCTTCCATGCAGGAAGAACGGAAAAAAGCGTCCTCGCTTTATCCGAAGAGTGGCGTGCTGGGGCAGACCTTGATCTCGGAGAAAGAGATCAAGCAGGCTTTGTATGCCGCTAAGTTGGTTTCCTATGCGCAGGGATTCTCTTTGTTGTACCAAGCCTCTAAGCGATATGATTGGCAGTTGGATTACGGTACGATCGCCAAGATTTGGCGGAAGGGATGTATCATACGCTCTGTCTTTTTGGAGAAAATTACGCAGGCTTATGAGAAGAACCGGAATCTGGAGAACCTCTTATTCGATGAGTTCTTTATTCAAAAGATCGAGTCTTCCTTGTTGGCTTGGCGGCAAGTGGTAGCCGAGGGTGCCTTGCATGGAGTGGCTTTGCCGGCAATGAGCTCGGGGTTGAGTTATTTCGATGGATTGTCTACCCCACATTCTGCCGCTAACCTGATTCAAGCTCAGCGGGATTATTTCGGGGCTCATACCTATGAGCGGGTCGATTGGGAGCGTGGTAAGTTTTTCCATACCAACTGGACGGGTGAGGGAGGAAAGACGGTTTCTGGAACTTATAACGTATAAAGGTATGAAGAAAGCAGATAATCAATTATTAGTTATATTCGGGGCGTCGGGCGATCTTACCAGTCGCAAGTTGCTTCCCTCTTTGTTCGAGTTATATGTCCGGGGCTTGCTGCCCGACCGCTTCTGCATCTTGGGGGCCGCCCGTACCGCTTATGGTGATGAGGAGTTCCGTGCGGAGCAACATACGCATATCTTGGAGGCACAGAAGGGAAAGACTTACGACGAGGGCTTGATCGATGACTTCTTGGAGAATGTCTATTACCTCGCCTTCGATTCCACGAACGCCGATGAATACTACAAATTGCGTGAGCGCATCGAGTTCTTGCAAGAGAAACATGACTTGCCGGATAAGATCATCTATTACTTGGCTACCCCGCCGGTGATGTACGAGATCGTCCCGCAATGTTTGCTGGAGAGCGGTTTGAACAAGACCGAGTCTCCAGATGGTTTCAGGCGGATCATCGTAGAGAAGCCGTTCGGTACCAGCTTGAGAGTCTGCCCGCCAGTTGAACGATCATTTACGACATATCTTCCATGAGGAGGAGATTTATCGTATCGACCATTATCTGGGGAAAGAGACCGTGCAGAATATCTTGGTATTGCGCTTCTCGAACGGTATTTTCGAGCCATTGTGGAATCATAATTATATCGATTCCATCGAGATCAGCGCTACCGAGACTTTGGGGGTGGAGAATCGAGGGAAATATTATGATGGAGCCGGGGCGATGCGGGATATGATCCAGAATCACTTGATGCAATTGATGTCGTTTATCGCCATGGAATCTCCCTCTATATTCGAGCCGGAACCGATTCGTGACGAGATCGTGAAAGTATTCCGCTCCATACGTCCGTATACGGTGTTGGATATGGATAAGATGGTTGTCCGCGGACAATATATCGGTTATCGGGAAGAGAAGAACGTAGCTCCCGACTCGAATACCGAGACGTATGTGGCGATGAAATTCTTCATCGATAACTGGCGCTGGAGCGGTGTGCCCTTCTATTTCTATACGGGAAAGAAGTTGCCGGAGAAGTCATCGGAGGTAGTGATCCACTTCAAGTCTACGCCCCATCAACTGTTTGTCGGTCAATGTTCGGGAGGTTCCTGCAATAAATTGACCATCCGTATCCAACCGAACGAGAGTATATCCTTGAAGTTCGGGCTGAAAATGCCGGGAGCCGGTTTCGAGGTGAAGCAAGTCAGCATGGACTTCCGCTACGATTCCCTCTCGAAGAGCTATCTTCCTGACGCTTACGAGCGTCTGTTGCTGGATGCCATGCTGGGCGATTCCACCCTGTATGCTCGTAGCGACGCTTTGGAGGCTAGCTGGAAATTTATCGATCCGATCTTGCTCCATTGGAAAGAGGAGGGTTCGAAGAACTTATTCTTCTATGAGCCGGGCGAGGACGGACCGGAGGAAACTGTTATTTTAGGTGCGGAAAAGAAAGTCTGCGCCTGCCAAAGAAGATAATTTTATGGAAATAAAGAGATACAATGAGATGAAAGAGGCGCTTCGGTCGATGACGGAGGATATGATGGCGATGATTCGCCGGAAAGACTTCGCTCCGTTTAACCTAGCGCTCTCGGGAGGGGAGACGGCGAAGCATATGTTTTCCCTCTGGGTAGATGAGTATAAGGATAAGATTGACTGGAATAACATCCGTTTCTTCTGGGTGGACGAGCGTTGCGTTCCACCAACGAGTCCGGATAGTAATTACGGTCATGCGAATCATTTGCTTTTTAAGCCTTTGCGTATCCCGGCGGACCATATCCACCGGATCAAGGGCGAGAACGAGCCGGGTACCGAGGCGATGCGTTATTCATGGGTCGTAAAGGAATTCTTGCCGTTGTTCAATCAAATGCCTACGTTCGATTGCATCATCCTCGGCGTAGGTGAGGATTCCCATACGGCATCCATTTTCCCTACCACCATGGAGCTATTGTCGGATAGCCGTAACTATGCGGTATCCCAGCAACCTTCTACCGGCCAATACCGGATCACCATGACGGGACCGCTTATCTTGAACGGCGCCCCCTTATTGGTCCCGATACTGGGCACGAACAAGGAACCCGTAATCCAGAGGCTCTCCAAAGGCTATTCCCCTCAAACGACACGCCTGCGGCCTATATCTTATCGCATGCCGTACAGGCTACGATTTATGGGCTGAACCCATGATTTTGCTACATGCCGAGTCCTTCCCAAAAACATGTACGTGTTTTCGAAAAAACACGTACATATACTCCTCTCCTTGGAGAAGATATACTGCAAGTACCCTAGGAGATATACTTCACCGTCCAAGTAAGTACAACTTCTCGTGATATCCTATTAGTATATACAAGACTATTGCCCACATTTAAAGTGAATGTATTTGTTGGATTCATGTTTTTTGCGAAGTTTGTTGCCTGAAAAGTAAGCTTTGAGACATGAATATGAGAAATATTGTACTGTGTATATTATATTTGTTTTTGGTGCCGATGGGAGGGTTTGCCCAATCTGAGGTCGTTGTCT
>VOFD01002385.1_pt1 | contig 92782 bp, 81 predicted proteins | sample 5384101 | NCBI WGS metagenome assembly VOFD01 (sample SAMN12384723, study PRJNA508395) | human gut metagenome | isolation source: healthy gut C | host: Homo sapiens
GCATACCGAATAAAGAAAAAACACCCAGGCAAGGGTTACAATAACGTATCCATCGCGGCGGCTGATTCTCTTTTCTGCATTTTTCCCTGCTAAAGCGGCTATGCTACCTGCTCCGGCTGTTATTGCGGCAGAATATAGGAAAGCTGAAATATCTGATTCATTATAATAGACAGCGAGAAACGAGCATAGAATAAGAAACCCCGCTTCGATGAAGAATAACGCCCCCATAATCCGGGCTATCATTTTTGCATTTATCATCAATTGAAGAATTTTTCTATTTTCTTAATCATCATACCTAGACAGAATACTACGACATGGTCGTTAGGTTGGATGACGGTATTACCTGTCACCAGTATCCCTTCACCGTTGCGAATCAGTCCGCCAATGGTGGCACCTTTGGGAAGGCCGGCATCTTTGACAGCGCATTTGGTTATACGTGAACCGTTTTTAACCGTAAATTCGGCTACATCAGCATTGGCAAAAGTCAGACATTTTACGTTGGAAACATCTGCATCCAGCATCATTTGATAGATATGGCTGGCGGCAATCATTTTTTTATTGATAACCGTACCGATATCCAGGCTTTCTGCCATGCTGATATAATCGATATTTTCTACTTCTGCCACAGTTTTGGTTACTCCCATACGTTTGGCGGCAAGACAAGCCAGAATGTTTGTTTCAGAATTGTCCGTCAGAGCGACAAATGCTTCCGTGTTTTTTAACCCTTCTTCCATGAGCAGATCCATATCCCGTCCATCTCCGTTGATAATCATTACTTTGTCATCTACCACTTCGGTCAGCCGGTTACATCTGTTGATGTCATTTTCAATAATCTTGACCTGCATGTAATCCGGTACATATTGTGTGGTGCGAACAGCTATGCGGCTGCCGCCCATAATCATCACATTGCGTACATCGGGATAATTTTCTTTTCCTGTAATCTTGCGGATATAGGGAATGTATTTCTTTGTTGTTGTGAAATAAACAATATCATGCAGTTTGATAACATCATCTCCCCGGGGGGATGATTGTTTCATTTCCCCGTTTGATAGCTACAATGTGGAATGGAATATTACGTCCTCCCAGTTCATGAAGGGGAACGTTCAGAATTTCTGCCGTTTCGCGCATTTTGGTACCTATCAGGACCAATGCACCACCGCAAAATTCCCACCATTGGCGTATCCAGCTCATTTTGATGGCATCTACTATATCTTTGGCGGCCAGCATTTCCGGATAAATCAGTGAGTGTACTCCTAGTTGGGAAAAGAATTCTTTATGTTTAGGAAGTAAATATTCGTAATTGTCAATCCGGGCTACAGTCTTTTTTGCCCCCATATTGGTAGCCAACATACAGGCCGTCATATTGCGGCTTTCTTCCGGCATGACCCCGATAAATAAATCCGCGCCTGCCACTCCTGCATTCTTAAGGCCGGAAATGGAGGTGGGGGATGCATTGACAGTCATTAAATCGAAGTTGGAATCAAGTTTGCTCAACTTTTCTTCGTTTTCATCCATCAAAATGATGTCTTGCTTTTCATCCGATAATAATTTCGCCAGATGGGTGCCTACTGCTCCTGCTCCTGCAATAATGATTTTCATTGTTCGTCTCTCTTAGAATGATATCAAAACTTTGTAAATACCTTCTTCGTCCATGCCGCAAATATGATATAGTTCTTTTACTGAACCATGCTGGACAAATTGATCCGGTAGTCCGATACGTTTTATTTGCGGATTATACTCATTGTCTGCCATAAATTCCAGTATGGCACTGCCCATTCCACCTTTTAGCACACCGTCTTCAACAGTGACCACTTGCTTGAATCTCTTGCCTATTTCGTGTAACATACTTTCATCTAACGGCTTTAAGAAACGCAAATCATAGTGAGCAATGCTTTTTCCTGTTTCCTGTTCGGCATGTGTGATAGCCTTTTCTGCTTGAACGCCAATGGGCCCCAGCGTAATGACCGCTATGTCTTTTCCTTCTTTCAATTTTCTTCCTTTTCCTATCTCAATCTCTTGCATTGGACATTTCCAGTCTACCAATGAACCTCTTCCACGTGGATAACGGATGACAAAAGGACCTTTGTCAGGTAGCTGGGCGGTATACATCAAACAACGCAGTTCATGTTCGTTGTAAGGGGAGGCCACAATGAGATTGGGTATCGGTCTCATATAAGCCAGATCGAATGCTCCGTGATGAGTAGGACCGTCTTCTCCTACCAATCCAGCGCGGTCCAGGCACAATACTACATTGAGTTTTTGGATCGCTATATCGTGAATCACATTGTCATAGGCACGTTGCATGAAAGACGAATAGATATTGCAGAAAGGCAATAGACCATCTTTTGCCATTCCTCCTGAAAAGGTAACGGCATGTCCTTCGGCAATTCCCACATCAAAACCTCTTTCGGGCATGGCTTTCATTAATATGTTCATAGAGCACCCTGAGGGCATTGCGGGAGTGACTCCTACGATTTTATCATTTGTTTGGGCCAGTTCCAATAGGGTATTTCCAAAAACATCCTGAAACAAAGGGGGCATTCCTTTGGTATCGACAACGATACGCTCTCCGGTTTCCTTGTCGAATATGCCCGGAGCATGCCAGATGGTGGCAGCTTTTTTCTGCCGGACCGAAACCTTTTCCTTTGGTGGTATGTATATGGAGCAGTTTAGGTCCTTGCATATCTTTAATCTCTTTTTAATACACGTGCCAAATTGTTGACATCGTGTCCATCAATAGGTCCGAAATAACGGATATTCATGCCTTCAAATACGTTTTGCTGTTGTACCAGCATGGATTTCAGGCTGTTGTTAAATCGTATCAGGCTTTTCCGGCGTTCTTCGTTCAGGATACCCCATCGATGGAACATTTGTGATATTTTATAGCGTATCCGGTTGTATCCTTCAGACATTTGCAGGTTCAACAGATATTGTTTCATGCCTCCTACACTACGGTCTATAGCCATGTTGTTGTCATTCAGGATAATCAGAAGGTTATTAGGAGTTGCCGAGGCATTGTTCAGCCCTTCGAAAGCCAGCCCTCCACTCATGGAACCGTCACCAATTACAGCAACGACATGCCGGTTATTCTCTCCGTGCTTTTTGGCTGCTACAGCCATACCTAAAGCTGCGGAAATAGAATTTGACGCATGCCCGCAAGTAAATGTGTCATATTCACTTTCGGATGGAGAAGGAAAAGGACGTATGCCTTTGAATTTGCGGTTGGTGCAGAAAGCCTCGCGACGTCCGGTGAGCATTTTGTGCCCGTAAGCCTGATGCCCCACATCCCATACAATGCGGTCATAGGGTGTGTTGAATACATAATGTAAGGCGACGGTCAGTTCTATTACGCCCAAACTGGAACCGAAATGCCCCGGATTACATGAGAGCTCATCTATAATCTTTTGCCTTAGCTCTTTACACACTTCGGGCAGTTTGTCTGCGCTTAAATGGCGCAAATCATCCGGAGTATCTATGCTTTGCAGTAAGTTATATAAATTATCCTGTTCCATTCCTATGATATGATAAATATCGTGCAAAAATAGCATAAATATGTGTATTATGATTACATTTGCCCTTAAATTTTAAAAGCTTTCCTTATCGTATGAATTTCAGAACGCAAGTAGAATTACCTAAAAGGGAAACAGAAATCCGGCATTCGGACCGAATCATGCTATTTGGCTCTTGTTTTGCAGAAAACATCGGAAATTTGTTGTTGGCAAATAAGTTCCGTTGTGATGTAAATCCTTTTGGAATCCTCTATAATCCTTTATCCATAGTGGAAGCTCTTTGGCAAATTCTATCCCATCAAACATATACGGAGGAGGATTTGTTCTATGCCGGAGGCTGTTGGCACAGTTGGATGCATCATAGCGCTTTTTCAGCCTCTACGGCAGCATCTTGTTTGTCTTCTATAAATACGCGGCTGGAACAGGCTTCAGCCGGACTTCCTCAGCTTGATTGGCTGGTTATTACTTGGGGACTGCATTTGCTTATTGGCTGAAGGAAAGGACCATGGTGGTAGGAAATTGCCACAAACAGCCCGACAGCCTTTTTACCCGACAACTTCTTACGGTAGAGGAAATTGTCACTGAATGGGAATGTGTGTTGGTGGAATTGAGAAAAGTAAATCCGTTCTTGAAGATACTTTTCACTGTCAGCCCCATACGGCATAGCAAAGATGGTATGCATGGTAATCAGATAAGTAAGTCCACTTTGCTTCTTGCGGTGGATGAATTATGCCGCCGCTGGTCTGATTGTTACTATTTCCCTTCTTATGAAATCATGATGGATGAACTTCGTGATTATCGTTTTTATGCAGATGACATGTTGCATCCTTCTCCTGTTGCTGTATCTTATTTATGGGAATGTTTTACAGAATGTTATTTTAGTAAAGAAACGGATAGAATAATGAAAGAGTGGGAGGATATCCGGAAGGCTTTAGCTCACAAACCGTTTAATGCCCAATCTGAAACATATCGCAAATTTTAACTCAAATAGTGTTAAAGATAGAGCGACTTAAAGAAAAGTTCCCGTATTTTGACCTTCAAAAAGAATTAGAACAATGTCAAGCTCGATTGAAAATATAGAAAAAGTTCTGGGAGCAAAGCGGTTTGGGGACCGTAGTGCACAGATTGATTGGATTTTAACTGATAGCCGTTCATTGTGCTTTCCGGAAGAAACATTATTTTTTGCTTTAAAAACCAAACGGAATGACGGGCATAAATATCTTCCGGAATTGTATGAACGTGGAGTCCGTAATTTTGTAGTGGGCGAATTGCCGGCTGATATGAAATCTTTTCAAGATGCGAATTTCCTGCAGTTGGCCAATCCTCTGAAAGGATTACAGAAATTGGCGGAAAAGCATCGGGAGCAGTTTCAGATTCCGGTTATAGGAATTACAGGCAGCAATGGAAAAACCATTGTGAAGGAATGGTTGTATCAATTGCTGAGCCCGGACCGTGTGGTAACCCGTTCGCCACGTAGCTATAATTCACAGATAGGTGTGCCACTTTCGGTATGGTTGATGAATGAACGCACTGAGTTGGCTATTTTTGAAGCGGGTATTTCCGAAATGGGGGAAATGGAGGCGTTGCAGACTATCATTAAACCTACTGTAGGGATTTTGACTAATATTGGTGGTGCGCACCAAGAGAACTTTTTCTCTTTACAGGATAAATGTATGGAGAAGCTTACTTTGTTCAAAGACTGTGACGTCATCATTTATGATGGCGATAACGAACTGATCAGTTCGTGTGTGGCAAAATCTCTTTTTACCTCGCGTGAGATTGCTTGGTCGAAAAAGGACAATGAACGTCCGTTGTTTATTGAGTCTATTCAAAAGGAGAACATGTTACCACTATTAAATACCGTTATCTGGGGATGCCGAATGAATTTAGTATTCCTTTTATAGATGACGCTTCTATTGAGAATTCGCTGCATTGTCTGGCTGTGGCTTTGTATATGATGGTTTCCCCTGAACAAATAACCGAGCGCATGGCGCGTTTGGAACAGATTGCTATGCGTCTGGAGGTAAAAAAGAGGGCAAGAATGGCTGTGTGTTGATCAATGATAGTTATAATTCGGATTTGGCTTCTTTGGATATTGCTCTTGACTTTATGTCGCGTCGTTCTGATGATAAAGGAAAAAAACGGACACTTATCCTCTCGGATATGCTTGAAACAGGACAGAGCAGCAAACTGCTTTATCGTCAGGTAGCCGAATTGGTACATAGCCGGGGGAGTAGAGAAGATTATCGGGGTAGGAGAGGAAATTCGGACTGCTGCTGCCCGTTTTGAGATAGAAAAGTATTTTTTCCGTACTACAGAAGAACTGTTGGAGTCGGATTTGCTGGCTGGGCTGCGTAATGAGGTGATTTTGGTAAAAGGTTCGCGGGCTTTTCATTTTGACCGGATTTCAGATCGTTTGGAACTGAAAGTGCATGAAACCATTTTGGAGATCAATTTGAATGATTTGGTTGATAACTTGAATTATTATCGCAGCAAACTGAAACCGGAAACAAAAATGGTATGTATGGTGAAGGCTTCTGCATACGGTGCCGGTTCATACGAGATAGCTAAGACACTGCAAGATCATCGTGTGGATTACTTGGCGGTAGCTGTAGCTGATGAAGGTTCGGATCTGAGGAAAGCGGGAATTACCTGTTCCATTATTATTATGAATCCTGAGTTGACAGCATTCAAGACCATGTTTGATTATAAATTGGAACCCGAGGTTTACAGTTTCCATTTATTGAATGAACTGATTAAAGCTGCCGAAAAAGAAGGGGTAACGAATTTCCCCATTCATATTAAATTGGATACGGGAATGCACCGTTTGGGTTTTGCACCCGAAGAGATTCCGGAACTGATAGACCGTCTGAAGAAACAGACAGCTGTTATTCCACGTTCTGTATTCTCCCATTTGGTAGGCAGTGACGGGGCTCAGTTTGATTCGTTTACGCGCAGACAGATAGAAATGTTTGAAGCTGCTTCTGAATGTTTGCAGGAGGCTTTTCAGCATAAGATATTGCGTCATATCTGTAATACAGCCGGGATAGAACGTTATCCGGGTGCTCAGTTCGATATGGTGCGTTTGGGAATCGGTCTTTATGGAATTGATCCGTTTACCAATCAGATCATCCATAATGTAAGTACATTAAAAACCACTATTCTTCAGATTCATGAGGTTCCTAAGGAGGAAACAGTGGGGTATAGTCGTAAAGGACATTTGGAAAGGGATTCCCGCATTGCCGCTATTCCTATCGGCTATGCCGACGGGCTGAACCGACGTTTGGGAAATGGACATGCCTACTGTTTGGTGAATGGGCAGAAAGCGCCATACGTGGGTAATATCTGTATGGATGTATGCATGATTGATGTGACGGATATTGATTGTAAGGAAGGGGATAAAGCTATCATTTTTGGAGATGATTTACCGGTCACTGTCCTGTCAGAGATTCTGGAAACTATTCCATACGAGATCTTGACCAGTGTGTCTAATAGGGTAAAACGAGTTTATTACCAGAATTAACGAAAAAAAGAACGAAAGAAAAAGACTTGAAAAGGATGAACATACGTTACTTTTGCGTATCTTTAGGAAGTTACTAAAAATAGATAGCTATGAAACGTATATTCTTCCTTTTGTTATGTCTTTGTTTCTCGGTGTTGTCATTTGCCCAGAGAACGAATGAGACCAAGCAGTTGACCAAACAGGACTCTTTGCGTTTGCAGCAACTATTGAGCGGTCAAGTAGAAATTGTGATAGATGATGAAACACAGAAAGAGATTGACAGATTGTTCAATCCCGAAAAGTGGAAAATGAAATCAACTCCCTTCCCTAAAAAAAACATGAAGTTTGAAACGGAACTTCCTCGTTATTATATCTCTCAAATGGATACAATAGATGGTAGAGGGTATATCAGGTTATTGCCGTACGGACCGTTTGAAACTCCGGAAGAGGAACAAATTTATGTAGAGATTCCTATCAACAAAGAGTTGTTGGCAGGCTATGATCCTCGTTTGGAACCTGCGCCGGCAGGCAAATTTACTCCTAGCGCTTTGATGGTGGGGGCGGGTATCAGTGCTACGTTTGATGCCGATAAGCTGCTGGGAATCATTTTCAGTAAGAAAATGCGTGCAAAAAGCCCGTAATGCCAAAGAGGCTGATGCCCTGGAAGAGTTATTGAACTATTAAGTAAAGAAACGAATGCCGGATATATGTGGAATACACCGGGATCTTGTGAATTTCATGTTGAAAAAACAGGAGCCACGTTTGGATAGTGCCAGCCGTGGCTCGTGATTAGATATTGTTGAATTTGATTTATTCAACTGCTGATCTTATTTTATATTATTTATACTTACCTTTTTCCAAATGAAATTGTCAATCATTTCTTTGTCGCATTCCCCGTTTTTAGCTTTAATGTTCAGGTTTTCGAATGTAAAGTTAGTAAGTTGATATTGATCAGACTTTTCTACGCTGAAGAAATTATCGCATTTAAAATCAATGTTTCTCATTGTCACATGGTTTGAGTAAGAAACGGGAATGTCTTTTCTGTCTTTCAGGTCAAAGAATTGTGTCCAAGGCTTGATATACAGAAAATGGTCTGCATCTCCGGTGATATCCTCCACCAGAATATACTCATATTGTTGAGGAGTGTCCGGCCGCATTTTTAACCATAACAAACGATTGGCATTGGTGATGTGGATGCGTCGCAAGATAATATTGCGATTGTGGATGGATTCGCTTCCACAAGTGAGGGCGCCGTGGCAGAAGCCGTAGGTACAATCTTCGATGATGATGTTGGAATTTCCTCCATTGTTCGGGTCTTGGTCTGCCCAGGGACCTTTGCCGCCTTTTAAGGCTATGGCGTCATCATTGACAGACATATAGCAGTTCTTCACCAGTACATTGCTGCATACATCAATATCAATGGCATCCGTACTTGGAGCCTTTACCGGTTTCTCCGGTGAGAAAATATAGAGGTTCAGTAATTTTATGTGATTGCATTTATAAAGATGGGTAGTCCAAAAGGGAGAGTTGATGAGGCGTACTCCTGAGAGTTGGACGTTATTGCTATGGGAGATATGAACCAGCCGGGGACGTAATTCATCCATATTGGTACATTGGGGATTGACTTTTCGACGAAGCCAGAATGATTTCCAGTATCTTAATCCGTTACCGTCAATCGTGCCTTTTCCGGATAACGTAAAACCGTCCACTTTGTCGGCATTGACCAACGCCGCGAAATATTTCAAGCTTTGCCCTTCCATTCGGGTATCTATGATGGGGAAGTTGCTGATATCATCACTTCCCTTCAACACAGCTCCTTCCTCCAGATGCAGGTGTGTTTGGGGTTTGAAGAACAGCGCTCCGCTTAAATAGGTTCCTTTGGGAATGACGATAACTCCGCCACCATTTTGTGCGGCAGCATCAATGGCAGATTGGATTTTCTCTGTTTGTAACAGGGTGCTGTCATTGATGACACCGTAATCTGTCAGAATGTATTTCTTGCCTAATGTGTTTATATCTATTATCTTACTGTCCTTAAACCAATCGGATACAGGTGTGCCGTCCGGAAATTTTTCTTGTGCCAAAGACGGAAGGCATAGAAAGGCGGCACATACAAAAGTTATTAATTTCATGATTTTGCTATTAAATTAATCACTAACTACGATTCACTTGTTTATTGTCGGAAATCAAACATCAAATTCAGATGTAACCCTTCATCCCCCGATTTGATACGGATATTACCCGGCTGGCTGTTCGGCCCTTGTTGCTCGATGGGTTTAAAGGAGCAAATAGCCGGGATGTCCAGCAGGAAGGATATATCCCCTTCGGGGAATTTGGGCATGGTGTCTTTTACGCGTCCTTTCGGTTCTTCGGGAGTGAACACATGGAAGAAGATACCGTCATTCCGGGAATAAACGGTGAACGGTGTCGTGTCACTTTCCAAAGTGGCCCAATACATATTGGCATGATATCCTTTGAATTCCGGATAAACCAGATTCTCAAAACTTTCTCCGGTGATGGTATTGTTGTACTCTTTGTGCCATACTCCATAGTTCGTTCCCGGAATCCGGTTTTTCCAGACACGGTACGGGCCGCGGCCCATCCATTTCATGCCGGAGCAATTCTTTTCAGGATAAGAGAAAGTCAGACCGAGATTGAATACTTTGGAGTCCATGAAAGCATCATCGAATCCACCTCCGCCGGAAGCCCGATTCAGCAGAATGGCATCCATATAGAGTAATCCTTTGTCCGTAAGACGCCATACGATGGAGTCGGCGGCACCTTTGTATTTGGCACAGTAAACAGCCCCCTCGTTGCTGTTGCGGACATAACTCAATGTTGGCTCGTAGCGCATTTTCATGCCCACTGCCACAGGACCGTCTTTGAATGGAACTTCTGTTCCTCCTGATATGATACGGCTGATCATGCCGGTAGCCGGATCAAAAGTGACGGTTACACGGTCGCTTTTCAGTTCGATGGAGGTAGCGGTTTGAGTGGCGGTTGCCGGTTGTACCGCTTCCAGGGTCATCGGAGTCTGTGCCATTTTATGGTCAAAGTATTGTTTGGCCAGCCGGATAGGATAGGTCCAGTTACAGATACTTTTTCCCTCTTTGTCAAATGCCTCTAACTCCAGTACATCACCTTCCCGGAAAGAAGCAGGAAGAGTGAAGCGGGCTTTTCCGGTTTCACCCGGTGCGATGGCTGGCAGTTGTACATGGCCTTCTGCGATAACTTTACCGCTTTCCATGGCATTTTTCAAAGGTGTTTCGCAAGTACGTATTTTGTAAGTCATGCGACATTTGTCCAGGTTAGTATACGTATATTCATTAGTAACCAGGAAGCTGCCGTCAAAGTGGTCGGTAATCAGCAGGGGTTTTAACTGGATGGGCGACCATTGTGCGCGGATAGCATAGTAACTTCCTTCTTTTTCTCTACGCGGACCAACTACCCCGTCAGGAGCATTGGATTTATCAGAATCCAATATGCCTCCTTTATCAGAACGTTTGGGGGCTTCGTCACAGAATACCCAGATAAAGCCTCCGGCAAACATGGGGTTCGTGCACCAACGATCCCAAAAGTCACGCAGTCCGGCACCACCTCCCTGATCGTACATGGCATGCATGAATTCGGTAGGCATAAATACTTTATAGCCGTTGGTAAAACGTGCCACTCCGGTCAGATAAGTGGGATAATGGTGGGTGTCCAGATCATTGAAATCGGCCGAAGGGTGTACCATGTGGCGTTTCTGTAATTTATCGTATTTGGCGAATAAAGGATCCAGATTATAATTCCATCCTCCTTCGTTGCCATTACTCCAAATAATGATGGCAGGATTATTCACATCGCGTTCTATCATTTCTTTGACTAACTTAGGACCTACTTTTGAATCGTATCCGTTTTGCCATCCTGCCAGTTCGTCCATATAGACAATTCCTAATGAATCACACATATCCAGGAAATGTTCATCAGGCGGATAATGTGAACGGACCGCATTCATATTCATTTCTTTTTACCAGCAAGGCATCCTGACGGCTCATAGCTGCACTGGTAGCACGACCTCCATCCACGGAAAAAGAATGGCGGTTGACACCTTTCACCACGAGTTTGGTGCCATTCAGATAAACTCCGTCTTGTGGAAAGAACTCAATGGTGCGGAAACCTATCCGCGTTTCACGGCTTTGCACCGTTTTCCCTTCGGGGTCTTTCAGTTCCAGTCTGGCTACGTACAGATTGGGGTCCTCTGTAGACCAAGGCTGGATATTCATCCAGTTTCCTTCCACCAACTGTTCCTTGTTCGAATCCTTAATCTGATGAGAAACGGTAGGTTTGTGTCCTTGAGTGTACATTTCTTTTCCATCCTTTAATGAACGGACGGAAACAGACAATTCATATCCTTTGGCATCCCCTTCCATTTCTATTGCCGCTTGCAATTTTCCATGCTGATCGGCGTTCAGAACAAAATGTCGCATGTGGACTGCCGGGACAACTTCCAGCCATACGGGTCTGTAAATACCACCATACAGCCACCAGTCGGCTTTACGTTCGGCTGCATTGATGGATTTGTTGGCTGATTCTTTGGCTATCTTTACTTCAAGCAGGTTCTTTTTTGCCGGGCTTCAATAAATCGGTGATATCATAACTGAAGCGGTAGAATCCTCCCGGTGCATTTCGCCTGCGGGTTTTCCATTGATGAAAACTTCCGTGTCGGTCATCACTCCGTCAAAGAATATTTTTATCCGCTCACCGGGAGTTGTTGCCGGAGATTCAAATTTATATCGGTAAATACCCGTTTCGTCGCTTGGCCTTTCACCTTTTATAGTATACCAACGACCGTAAGTATATTCTCCGAATCCTTGCAGTTCCCAGTTGCAGGGTACTTCGATCTTTTTCCATTTCCCACTGTTTTGTCCTCCCGAACAAAAGAACTCCCAAGTCTTGGTGTTGTCAATACCGGTTCCCGATAAATAGATACGTTCGGGGTGCGGAGCTTGTGCCTGCACGGTTGGTCCACTCCACAGGGCAGCTATTGCTAAAGCCGCCAGTTTGGTCCATTTGTTTTTCATAATACCATTGAATACTGTTTTCATGATACAAAAATAAGGCGGGATAACCCGCCTTACAATGGAAAATCATACATTATGATGAAAAATGATACAATTCTAGGGGATTATAGTTGCGGAAGTGGGTGTGATAAGTGTGATTATTTAGGAGAAAGATTGGAACGCAAATGACGCGAATGACACAAATAAAGCCCCCTCACTACATAGAGGCAAAACCTACCGAAAGGTTAAATTTGTGTCATTTGCGTCATTTGCGTTCCAAATCAGACCGATATTTAGTTACTTTATTTCTATCCTCATGGGAGATTCCTTTTTATACTCAACCTTTTCCTGATTGGCATTGATGTTCTTGAAAACAATGTTTCCGGATCTTTCCCCTTCCACATTCACCATGATCTCTCCGGCGGGGAGTTTGAAATGTATATCCTCGAACAGGATGTCTTTTCCATCCAATATGTGAATGTCATTGTGCTGCGATTCTATCGTCAGCTTCCGCATCGTAAATCCGGCGGCATCATTCAGGGCACCGATTAATTTCTTGCATTTGATCTCTCCATTTTCCACCACTACCTGGTTGAAAGGTATTTCGGGAATACCATTGGCGGTAAAGAACTGGTCGGCTGATTCTACAATGAAATCTTTGATCAGGATATTCTTTACATCAGGCGTCAGCCGGTTTACTTTTCTTGCCGGATAGCGTGCGGCCAGTTCGCCCATATAATAAGCACTGCCCAACAAATCCCAGGTAAAGGCTTTTCCTACATTGATCATGCGCAGTTTCTCATAGTACGTGTTGTCACTGCCTCCTCCACGGTTGCGTCGTGTCTTGAAACGGATGCCGGTACGGGTTCCGTCGAATACACAATCGTGTACATACAGATTCTTGATCACTCCGGCTGTTTCACTACCACAAGTTATCCCGCCATGTCCATGCTGGGCCAGCGAGTAGCGGATAACTACATTTTCTGTAGGTTTGCCTACACGTAATCCGTCTTCTGCTCTACCGGCTTTCAGGGTAAAGCAATCATCACCACAGTTCAGCGTGCAGTATTCAATCAGTACATTTTTACAGGATTCTATGTCAATGCCGTCTCCGCTGGGCACCTTGGTGGAGTTGACGGTAATGCCTCTTATAATTACATTCTCGCAATAAATGGGTACCACATTCCACAAGGTACTTCGTTCCATCGTGATCCCTTCTATTAATACATTGGTACAGTTGATGGGAGAGATTGTTTTAGGACGATAGAAAGTCCTGCCTTCCATACCGTCATAGATACGTTGTTCTATAGGCATGTCCCACGGAACATCTTTTTCTACCACTGAAGCACCGTTAGGACGTTTTCTGATTTCAGCATCCATAGGTGGTCCGTAGATGGTTCCTTCTCCCGTAATGGCGATGTTGTTTTCCCCATTGGCGTAAATAAAGGCGGCCGGCCCCATTATTTCTACCCCTTCATGGCGTGTGAAAACCGCCGGCAGATAATCTTCCGCGCGACCGGCAAACTCTATTTCGGCTCCTTTGGCTAAATGTAGATTAACATTACTTTTCAGTACAATACGGGCCGATTTCCATTTTCCCTCAGGAATGACGACTGTTCCTCCTCCTTGTTTGCTGACTTCGGCAATCGTCCGGTTCACTAAATCTGTAATAGGGACATCTTCTGTCATTCCTTTGTCTTTCATATTGACGATGAAATCAGGGAAAACGGGACGCTTCAGCTGAGGCATATTGAAATAGGGATTCTTGATCGGAACGATATTCCGGGGCATGGCTTGTGCACCGACTTCATTTAAATAGGGGATAGCCGGTTTCAGTTCTGCTGTCAGTTTATCCAATACTTCCGGATTCGAGTTTGCTTGTATTGTTCTGATGTTATGAAGACTTGTGTCGCTTCGGACAGTATATAAAGATTCCCCATTGGTAATTTCATTGATATGGGATGGGGTATAGTTTTTTTGATTATCAGTTTGGATATTTGTATTTTCTATCTTTTGAGCGACACTTTGTGTGCTTGCCATACATATCCCGATACACAGTCCCCAAAAAGCGTTTCTTGTCATACTTAGTCTTTTAAAAGTTAAATGGCCTTCATTTTGCGGCTCTTATAGGTAATGACGTTTATAGATCGAATTTGTAACCATTGGATTTGTTCTTATTTTTATAAAGCGGTTCGATGTCTTCTTGTTTGTCTGTAAAGGGAAGAAAAAGGTTGTTTTTATAGGAGTTAAACCAAAATATGCTGTATATTTGAAGGCGAAATAATCAAATACCTATGAAAAAGTATATTATAACTCTGCTGTTTTGCACGTTGTTCTGTCATCCGGGCATTGCTCAAGGTTTGAAATCCGTTTCTATTCTGGGGGATTCTTATTCCACTTTCGAAGGCTATGTTCAGCCCGATACTAATTTTGTATGGTATCTGAAGACGCCTCCTAAAGGACGGAAGACAGATATGGTTTCTGTACGTAATACCTGGTGGCATCAGTTTATTAAGGAGAACAACTACCGTCTTTGTGTGAATAATTCGTTTTCCGGTGCTACTATTTGCCATACCGGTTATCGTTCGGAGGATTATAGCGACCGTTCTTTTATCACCCGGATGAAGGCGTTGGGCTGTCCTGATATTATTTTTATTTTTGGCGCGACTAATGATTATTGGGCGAAATCACCTTTAGGAGAGTATCAGTATGCGGATTGGTCCAAAAAGATTTGTATTCTTTCCGCCCTGCCATGGCTTATATGCTGGATACAATGATTGATTATTATCCTAATGTGGAGATTTATTTTCTATTGAATGATGGTTTGGGAGAGGAAATCTGTGAATCGGTCAGAACGATTTGCAAACATTATCAGATAGATTGCATTGAACTGAAAGGGCTTGATAAGATGAGCGGGCATCCTTCGGTGAAAGGGATGAAGCAGATTAGTGAGCAGGTGAAGGCGTATATGGCTGCGCACGGAAAGTGACATGATCGTTTTTGAAGCCTGTTTAAATTTTTGTTTTCATTTCAGAATGACAATGCTGATGCAAATTTAAACAGGCTAAAAGGAATATAATTCTTTTGATAAACCTAGTCAATGGCTTTATGAATCCTGGCTTTTTAAAATTTCTTGAAGCATAAATTCAATGAAAGGTCCTGAATCAGCTGTTGCAGTGCTGTGCTGTATTGCATTATAATAAGCTTCTTGATTGGCATAGACCATATTTTCTACGGGCAGATATTCAAAAAGCGGATGCAGTCTGCCTAAAATTAGTGATTGCCAAAGACGGCCCATACGCCCATTACCATCACTGAATGGATGAATAAATTCAAATTCATAATGGAACACACAACTGCGAATGAGTAAATGGTCTTTGGCCTGTTTGAGCCACTCAAATAAATCATCTATCAAAATAGGAACGTGATCGGCAGGAGGAGCCATGTGTACCAATCTTTCTTCTGAGAAAACACCGACTCCACCACGGCGGAATTTGCCGGCATCGTCGGTCAGTGCCATCATCATTGTACCGTGTGCCTTTAACAGGTCATTTACATCAAACGGATTTAATTTTTCGTAAAGCTCATAGGTCTTTATAGCGTTTTTAACCTCTTGAATCTGCCGCAAATGTGCCATAACCGTTTTACCATCAATAATGTCTTTCACTTCGTTTTCCGACAGCATATTCCCTTCAATGGCCAATGAACTATGGATTGTTCTTACTCGATTGGCTTTTCGCAATCTCAGCCCATCGCTTTGCTCTAAACGAATGGCGTATCGCTCAATCTGTGCAGATATTTCTGCAATCAAGTTGATAGCGTTGGTTGATATGGTAAATGGTGGTATATACATGGTATAAACAATTATTTATCGTTGTACTTATCTGTCACTTTATGTAAGATAAGCTTAGGCTAAAGTACAAAAAAAGAAACGAATAAGTGGATGCAAACTGGGCAAAAGTGCGATTCGAATTTCTGTATTCTAAATATAGTTGCAAGGAACGGATTTAATTAATATTGATAAATTATCAGACATATTCCCATAACTTCCGGTTGATTTTAGTGTTAGATATAAAAAAAACGGAAATTATGGGAAAGGGGGATTAAACTTACAATTATTCTTCCTTATATTCAAACCATTGGTATGATGCTTTATTTATCGATTGTTTTCCATTACTTGTCGCATATATTCCGACTCCCGTACCATTAAAGCGGTTGACCTTATTATCCGACACAGCATCTACACTTTGTACCTCTCCCACTTGATAAAGCATATCATTTGACAAACCAGCATAGAATGTTAATGTAGCTCCTTTGGCGACCAAGCGTAATATGACAGATTTTTCCTTCCAAGGCAGTGTTGCAATTATTGTTTTTTGCCTAGAAGTACTTTTTGTCAAACGGATTTCATTCTTTCCTTTCAGTAATGAATAATAGCCTTTAGCTGTACGATACAGAACCAAGCCCGCCCATTCGTTCGCCCGACGGGTGGAGAAACTCATTGTTGTGGTGGCAGAAAAATTATGGGAATGTATACGGCGCAGAAGCATGGAGGGACATACCAGACTGTCTGCCATCTCAGGTCGGAGAGACAAAAACAAGTTGCCATCGGCAAAATGATGGAAAGGTTGCTCAGGGATACGCATTGTAGCCCATTCCGGTGATAAAGCAGAACTTTCAAAATCATTCTGTTTATCTGTCTTCGACACCGGCGTCCATGGTAAAAGTGGACGTTTCAATCGGTTTCCGATAACACCAATGCCGGGATTGAAGATAGGTTCACCGTTTTGAAAACTCACCTCACAAAGAAAGGTTTCGCGTCCTAAAGGCACCAGTCCTCCTTCCACAATTCGTTTACCGAGAAACACAGCATACCAATCTCCGGTCGGTGTCTGTACCAGATCGGCATGTCCGAGAGACTGCACAGGGTAGTCCTTGCCAAGATGGCGGTGTGTCAATACGGGATTGACGGTACAAGGTACATACGGTCCCCAGAGGGATTTAGCAGTGAGGGCGGTAACAGCATGGTTATAATCCGATCCTCCTTCAGCCATCAACAATAGATAGTGGTTCCCTATTTTGTATAAATGAGGCCCTTCGGCGTACTTTGCATTAGCCGCATGACCATAGGCCAATGTTTTTCGTTCTCCGACCAGACATCTTTTTTGGAGGTCCAGTTCCTGCATCCATACGGCACACTGGGCAGGCCATGCGCTCTTAAAATCCCAGCGATTGCCTGTATAATAACAGCGTCCGTCCACATCAAAAAAAAGAGAAGGGTCAATGCCGGGAGCATCTTTCAGCCACACCGGATCCGACCAGGGACCGGCCGGATTCTTGGCTGTCATGTAGAAATTGCCACCACAGCCATGAGCTGTGGTAATAAGATAGAATGTTCCATTATGATAACGCAAAGTGGGCCAGATGCCGTCATTATCCGTCATACCGTTAAAGTCGATAGCCTTGGGATTGGTTAATGCATGACCGATAAGCGACCAGTTAGTCAGGTCACGGCTATGATAAATGGGAAGTCCGGGAAACCATGTGAATGATGAAGTGACTAAATAATAATCTTCTCCTACCCGGCAGATAGAAGGATCTGGATGGAATCCCGTGCAAATGGGATTGGAAATGGAATCCGGAATAATCGTTTCTCCCATCATTCTAACACACAAAAAAAAAGTAACTAACAGTAAAAGTAATCTTCTTATTTTTCTGTTTAGAAATATGAAATTGCGCATTATTATAATATTTCTCATCGTTATTAATATATTAGCAATTATTATACTTCAAATTTTCCAGTGTTACATTTCTTCTGTCTTTTGCATGGTTCATTCTATATCTCAGCCCTTTTGCATAAGATATGGAATAGCTCAAAAGTGATAGACATTGTCTATCGTTACGAAAGTGCCATCACTTCCATAGATTGTTTTTGTTTTGTCTGTCCATACCGGTCGTACCCCTGTTATCTCAACCTGTAAGGTATAATTTGCCTTCGGCATTTTTTCGGTGTTATAATTCGAATTGCTTTTTCCGGATACTTGCTGTAGAAATCTACCAATGAAGAATATACAGTATCTTTCTCGGCATTTAATACACTTACTTTGGCATATCCGCCATGAGGGTTTGTTTCTCCAACAATAGCAGCATGAGTTCCTTTGAACGCTATCTCCAACACGTCTCCTTTTTGATTGGATTTCCACGCCCCGTACAATTTTTTTTTCCCTTTGTTCAGAGCGTCCGCCGGTTTTAGCTTCCTTATGTCCCATGCCTGCCAATATTCAGGGATGGATATTTTTGTTCCATCCACTTGCAGAGGCATCCATACATAAGTGGCGGCCGAGGCCTGATGCGGATAAGACCAACGATCCCCCATAAACATAGGTATGGTATCATTACCGCATTTCAGTGGGAATACAAATGTACTTTGAGAATTGTAGGTCAGCTTGCCTTCCGGGCAGAACAGCCCTTGTTTCGTCCAAGGACCTTCTATCTGGGGAGCCGTGAAATAGAAGTTGTCATTTTTCTCCCAACTGGTCAGGTTTGAGGTAAGCATGAAATAGACACCGTTCTTTTTGAACATGGCCGGTGATTCGCCCATGCCTTTAATGTGGGCCACTTCAGCCTCTATCGAACGGTAATCATCGCTTAACCGATAAACAGGACCATGATGAATCAGTAAATATCCTTTTCCATCGGTGTCCTGAAAAGTTCCCATATCCCAGCGTTTTACCGGTTGTCCCTTATAGAGCAACGGTCCCTGCAACTGATAGTCACCTGCAATCGTTTTGCAGGTGGCTAAACCGATATAAGGGTCCTTGTATCCCATATCATCGGCATGCATCAGCATGATATACTCGCCCGTCTTAGGGCATTTCATCACTTTTACACGCTCACCTACGCGGTTGGGACCGAGGATGCCTTCGGGTTGGACTCTAAGGACAATGTTCTCGAATTTCCAGTTTACAAGGTCATCCGAAGAATAACATGAGAAGCCGGGGAAAGTGTTACTTTTGTCCGATTTCCATTCTCCGAAAAGATAATATCTTCCGTTTTCTTCCACAATACAAGCGCCATGTGCATTGACAATATTTCCCTTGTCATCAAACCATGGAATACCGTTGACTACTAAATTGTTTTGAGCTGTAGCTGTTCCTGCTTTCAATAAGAGGAACAACAAGAATGGTAAATATTTCATCATGTTCTTTTATCTTTTTGTTGTGCAAATATCTGAATTATAAATAATTTCTAACATGGATTTTAGTCTCAAATCCTGTATTATCGTACAAAAAAACGCGTGAAGTGTTATTGTTCTTTGTTGAAAGTATGGGTGTCAAGTTCTCATAGTAGGCTTTATCTTAAAGGTTTTCACTTGATTCTAATCTTGAGGGGGGGAAGTATTGTGCTTCTCTTATGTCAACATTTATATTGGCTAATAAGAATCTCATTGTTATCAGTGAAAATAGTTTTTTTAGTGTTCAACAGAATTCTATTTAAAAATGGATGTATAAAAATGTTTGTATATACTTTTGCTAATAAAATTATTTGTAGTTATATGTAGAACGAGGACTGCATTAGCCCTCGTTCTACATATAGACTTCAGAATTGTTCTCCTGGTTGAGGCCAATTGGGGGTAGGAATATGCATTCTTTGCATTTCTTCATCGAACTCCTTTACTCGTCTAGGGTATTTTTGGGCGAGATTATTCGTCTCTTCTGGATCTTCTTTCAAGTTATACAATTCTAGAGGTTGATTAGGATGGATGGTTACACACTTCCAATCTCCTTTTCTGGCTGCACGTTGTTTCCCTGGAAATTCCCAATATAATAAGCGGTTGTCTGTATCAACTTGCTTTCCATAGAAAAGCGGTAAGATGTTTATACCGTTAATTTGTTTTGGCAAATGCTTCGTTCCTTTAGCCAATGCTGCTAATGTGGGCATCATATCTGGAAAGTAGATAAGATTGTCTAGTGTTTGTATAGGTACCATTCCTGGTTGATTGACAATGAAAGGTACTCGGATCCCACCTTCGTAAAGCATTCCTTTTCGACCTTTGAATCCAGCATTGCAATTTAATATTTTAATAGGAGCTTGGATAGCGGCCCCATTGTCTGAGGCAAAAATAATTAATGTATTCTTTCGTAAATTAAGTTGTTCTAGTTCGTTTAATAAACGTCCGATAGCAGCATCCATGTGAGTAATCAATGAAGCATAGCGTTTGGTATTAGGCTCCCATGTTTCTTGTCCTTCATACCATGCTGTTTGATCTATATTATAGGGTTCATGAGGGGCGTCAAAAGCTAAATAAAGAAAAAAAGGATTGTCTTTATTCCTTTTTATAAAAGCGATGGCATCGTTTGTGCTCAAGTCGTTGTTATGAATACCATGTTTTCCATTTGCATTTTCTGGGATGTGGATGAGTGAGTCACCGTGGAAACGATAATAGGGATAATAATAAGGAGAGTTACTGTGTACCGTAGAGATAGTCCATCCATAAAATTCGTCAAATCCGCGATGATTAGGAGAGGCTCCTTTATCGTAGCCATCTAAATGCCATTTGTTTACTAAGCAAGTTCGGTAACCCGCTGCGCTTAATACGGTGGCAATGGTTGTATCTTGTGGTAATAGATTAGCTCTCCTGACAATGGTGGAATCACCATTGGGATTTATTTTGATTCCGGCAATACCTCCGGCTGTACACATGTTATCCCGTATACGGGTATTTCCTGTATTTTTACCAGTCAGCAATGCACATCTGGATGGTGAACTAATACCGCTTCCTGCATAACATTGATTGAACCGGGTACCGGTTTCGGCTAGTTGGTCAATATTAGGTGTTTTTACATATTGATTGCCGTAACAGGATAAATCTCCATACCCCATATCGTCTGCTAAAATAAAGATAATATTCGGTCTGTCTGGACTTACTTTGTCATTTTGAATCTCTGCAAAGGTAATTTGGGGTAGAAGGATACCGGCAGTATATAAACTGCCGGTTAAGATATTATTTTTCATATTTTATGGATAAAGGATTAATATAACTCATTTTGCTCCCAATTGTTTGAAAGCTGAATTTGGTCGTAAGGGATTCCAAACAGAACAGCAGCGGATGTTCCCGTCCACTTCCATGTTGTAGGTGTGCCGGTGATGTCGGATGGACTACTTACATTCATCCCATTATTACTGGACTGAAATGTAGGGTTGAGTCCTTGTGTACGGTGGCTAAAATGTTTTTCCATTACTTCTGTAATTCTTCCCCGACGGATTAAGTCATACCATCTATGTCCTTCAAAACATAGTTCCAACATTCTTTCATTTTCGATGGCTATACTCATTTCCTTTTGTGTTGTAGCAGTTGTATTTGATAGTCCGGCACGAGTCCTTACCATATTTAGATAGTTGGCGGCAGATGGGGTATTGCCGGTTTCGTTTAAACATTCGGCATACATTAACAATACATCTGCATATCGATAAATGATATTGTCGTTACCACAAGCACAAGTTGTCATACCCTCATTACCAAAGTCGAAATATTTTAATGTGACAGGAAGGTAAGTGTATCCTTCTTCTGTGATGTCTACCTCGTTGCTGGCTACTGATATGTCATCTGTATAAATTCCATTGTATATTAATTTTTGAAAGCGTTGGTCATTACTGTTGGCTTTGAATGTATTGTAAAGTTCCCATGTCATTAACAGACAACTGGTGCCTTGTGAAACAGTGATGGTAGAACTGGTTCCGTCTGGATAAATGTAAGCGGGCTGAGTAGATGGTCGAGCTGCTGGTATGCAACGTCCCATAAGTGGGTTAGCCACTACTGTTGCACCGTTGTTGTATTGAGCAGCAAAAATGATTTCTTTTTCCCATTGGGTTGTCTGAAGCATAAATCTGTAAGACATCATTTTCTAAATCTAATTTTTCCTTATTTTGATTGGCATAATCCAGAATGTTTTCTAAAGAATTTTTAGCTGAATTAAAATCCTGCAATGTCATAAAAACGTCTGCTTGCATGGTATAAGCTGCTATTTTTGTCGCTCGTCCTTGCATGTTATTGGCGGAATAGTAGTTTGGCAGATTGGCTATAGCTGTTTTCAAGTCGTCTTTTATCAAGCTGTAGACTTCGTTCACACTGCTCCGTCCATAATCATAAAGGGTTGAGTAATCATCTATTGGATCTGTAGTGATAGGTACTGCTCCAAAAAGTCTTACAAGCGTGAAATAGGCATACGCCCTGAGAAACTTAGCCTCACCTTCATATTGTGTTCTGTTCGTTTCCGAGGCATTATCTAGTTTTTGAAGAACATTGTTGCAGCGGTTTATCATATTGAAACAATGTTCCCATATTTCACTAGTGATTCCTAAAGTCGCATCCCATGTACTTTCGTTCAGACTGATGTGATCAAGGGAGTTATTTTTTTATAGTCGTATCCTTCATCTGTAGCCAAACTATTAACATAATTCACATTTAGTGTGATGTCCTGTAGGTGATAATAACCATTGAGAAGTATGTTTTGCAGTTCTGCATCATTTTTCAGATAGGTTTCCATTTGCATGGAATCGGTAGGGTAACGGTCAAAAAATCCGTCGCTACAAGCGGTATAGGTAAGGCTTGTCATGGAAATGATCGCAAATGAAATTAATTTATTGAAAGTTTTCATATTGTATCGTTGTTAAAAGTTAAAATTAAGACCGAAAGTAAATGTGCGGGAGATGGGATATCCACCAAAGTCCACCCCGTTGTTTGTGGCGGAGTTCCCTTCATAATTTGCTTCAACGGAATAACCTGGATATTTGTCAAAAGTCCATAGGTTTTGTACATTAGCACTGATGCGCATATTTTCTATGCCTATTATTTTACAGAATTTTTTCGGTAATGTATATCCAAGGGATACGTTACGGATACGTAGAAAGTCTGCATCATAAAGATATCTTGTGGAGGGGCCAATATTGCTGCCTAGGTTATTTGTCCCAGCTTTGTGTGACCTTCCGTTTCGGGATCGGTTGATGACTTCCAGCGTCCTAATCCGGATTCAGCTAGTACATTGTCATCGTATCGGTTTAAAGAAAAAGCACGTGCGGCTGCATAAATTACATTACCTCCGCATTGTCCGTCAATAGTGACCGCCAAATCGAAATCTTTATAAATAAAAGTATTATTCCATCCAAAGGTAAAATCCGGTTGATAGTTCCCTACCAACTGATAATCGTTGACGTCAATAGTGCCGTCTTTATTATAATCTTCAAATATTAAATCTCCAATATCCTGAGTCCCGTTTTTAGCATATTGGGCTAAATCTTTTTCTGTATTAAATGTGCCTATAACTTTTAGCATATACATGTCACCCATCGGACGTCCTACATAGTTTCTCATTACATTTCCCCATTTGGTTCCTGCACTTGCATTGGCAAGTTGATTTTGATTGTTGGCAAGTGAAAGAATTTTATTATTGTTTTTGGACCAACTAAGAGTCGTTTCCAGGGAAAAATCTCCTTTAAACGGAGTGGCGGAAACTTGGATTTCTATACCTTTATTTTCAATTTGTCCGGCATTCATATAAACGCTGCCTGCTATACCATTGAAATTAGGAATATTGGCTGGCATCACAATGTCACTAGTCCTCTTGTAGAGATCTACTACTATATTCAAGGCATTGAATACGCCAATATCAAACCCTAAGTCCATTTGTTTGTTTTTCTCCCATCCTAATTGTCGGTTTGAATAACCGCTAGGATAATAAGTAGGTATGGCTGTTGTACCAAACACCACATTTTGGTCTGAACTGATAGTAGATATCCATGCATAATCATTTCCTATCTGATCATTGCCTGTTATTCCATAACTGGCACGTAATTTAGCGATGTCGAGCCAGTGTATATCTTTCATAAAGTCTTCTTCGGTTATATTCCATGCCAATGAACCCGAATAAAACCATCCTGCGCGTTTGTCCGGTCCGAATTTGCTGGAACGGTCGCGACGGACAGAACCTGAAAGGACATATTTATAATTATAATCATACACTAGACGGGCAAACATGGCGTCAAATACATAGTTGGAGTATTCGGAAGAACCTGTCCACAGTTTCGCTCCATTTACGTTGGTAATAGATGTATTGTTATAGGCAATGGGATTATCAGAATCAGTCCGATCGTCTTGTTGTACTTCAAAATCACTATTGTATTCGAAGTCATATCCGATCATGGTGTTCAAATGATGTTTTTCATTAAATGTAACATCATAAGTTGCTGTAGTGGACCAATAGGCATTATAACCAAATCCAGACAGACGGTAACCGTCTATGCTAGTCAAATCCGGTGTGGATTTGTTACCTGTATAACTTTTACCTAGTAAAAAGGCAGATTGGTAATAATCTTGTTTTGCTGCATTAGTCGTAAAGTTTACCGATGTGCGTAATGTCAGTCCTTTAATGGGTTTTACTTCAAAATAGGCATTGGACATTGTGCGGATAGACCATTTGTCATTTCGATTTTCTAGTAAATTCGAAACAGGATTGCGAAGTTGGTTATTAAGTCCTAAGTCTGCATAATGTTGAGCTATTTGAGTATAATCTCCGTTATTCTGGTAAACAGGAAGTATAGGTGGCATAGACAATGCCTGGGCAATTACGCCTGTTACGTCTTCAGTATTTCCACCGGTTGGTTGTTGGAGGCGTCTTTTGCTATAGGGTGTACTGAAATTGACTCCTAGTTTTATTTTCTTTGATAAATTTGCTTCAAATCCTCCTTTGATTCCGACTCTTTTGTAAAAAGAGTTTAACAGGATGCCATCCTCATTTTGATAGTTGGCAGAGAAGTTGTATTTTAAAACTTCTGTACCTCCTGTAATGGTTGCTGTTCCTCTATAATTCAGTGCATTACGGAATATGGCATCTTGCCAGTTCGTGTTTTCGTAATTCCCACTCTCTCTCATGAATCAACTTGGGAAAATTTTGAATACTTCCGTTGTTTGTACGTGCTTCAATGATCATGTCCATATAATCATCAGCTTCTAGTACGTCCACATAATTTTGGGCTTCACTCCATCCTACTTGTGTGGAAAAACTAACTTTAGGTTTTCCTGTTTGTCCTTGTTTAGTAGTGACAATAATTACACCGTTTCCTGCTTTGGAACCATAAATGGCAGAGGAGGCTGCATCTTTTAGTATTTGAATGTCAGCAATGTCTGCAGGGTTGATATTATTAAAAAGTTCTGCGTCTGTTGTGGGGTAACCGTCGATTACAAATAAGGGGTCATTTCCGCTATTGATGGAGCCTGCTCCTCGGACCCGGATTGCCGGAGCGGCTCCCGCTCTCCACTGATTTGTTGTAAGGTGATACCTGACGACATACCCACAAGGCTTTGTGATATATTTGATGTCGGCATCTCTGAGATTTTTCCTCCCTTTACAGTTGAGATGGCGGTGGATACCACGTTTTTGTATGGCACCATAGCCTACCACCACTACTTCGTCCAATGTTTCTGTATCTTCTTCTAATGTTATAATAAGCTTATCATTTTTATCGACTTTAATTTCTTGTGTAATATAACCGATGTAAGAAATGAGTATTGTTCCTTGACTGTTCATTTGAAGACTAAAGTTTCCGTCAAGATCAGAAACTGTGCCGTTTGTACTTCCTTTTTCCATAATCGTTGCACCGACGATGGGAATACCCGCATTATCTTTCACAATACCTGTCACCTTATTTTGTTCTTGCTGTATTCCTTGCACAATCTCAGTAGAAAGAATGATTTTCTTTTCAAGCACTGAATACTTCACATTCGTTCCTGCGAAAATCTGATCCAATATCTTGAAGATATTATTGTTGTTTGCCGAAACTGATACAATACGTTTCAGATCTACGTGTTTATTGTTGAAGAAGAAATCAAACCCCGATTCTTTTTTCAGCTTTTCCAACACAGTGCCAACTGTTTCATTACGCACTTCAAGACTGATCATGGTCTTTTGCGCATACGACTCTGCCGCATAAGTCATACTTAGCGAACAGATTAAAAAGAGTACACTCAGTTTCATAGGTAATGGAGTTTTATTTAAGATTAACCTACACGACTTTATCATCCATAATAATTGGACGCTAAAATAAATTTTCATAATTTTGTAATTGAGATAAAGTGAATAAAATGTTGTCTTTGCTTGTCGCCAAACAAGCATGGAAAGATGATTTTTTCATACGGGGTGATACGCCAATATCCTCCCGTATGTTTTTGTTTAGGGAGCCTGTTGTCTGTTCATTTTTCTAGTATTTAAATTAAGGGTTAAACGTATATTAGTACACTTCTATTTTCAGCTTTTCCGTCTTTATATCTGCACTGTCAATGTAACGCCAGCGTATGTGGGAAGAAATCCGGAAATATTCCATAATACGCTCCAGACGCTGATGGGTGAATGTTCCTGTGAACGAACAGCCTTTCAGCCCCTTGTTGGACAATACGAATTCCACATTGAACCGCTTTCCAAGCATGTGCAGCACTTCATCCAGCGGAGTGTCATTAAAGATAAGCTTGCCGTCTTTCCATGAAATCTCCGATTCGCCCGAGGTAGCGTAGCACTTGATATCTCCGGTTTGTGGAGAATAAACCAGCTTCTGTCTGGGGGAGAGCATACTCTTTTGAAATTTTCCTTTGCTATTCTTATAAATAAACCCTACGCTGCCTTCGATAAGCGTGGTGGAAATGGGAGTTTCATTACCGTATGCTTCTACATTAAAACTTGTTCCGTACACTTCCACCTGCGAATGGTGAGGGGTGGAAACGATGAATCGTTTCCGGGGATGTTGGGTCACATCGAAATAAGCTTCACCGTTTAATTCCACTTGGCGTACATCGCCGGCAAAAAAGGTGGGATAGCGGAGGGAGGATTCCGAATTGAGGTGAACTACCGTGCTGTCCGGTAACAGGACGGAGGTAGTCATGCCTGCATTGGTTTTTATTTCCACCATCTGAGCGGTGACTACCGGCTGCTGTCTGTCCGTATACAGAGCCAATACACCTATCAGGAGGGGAACGGACAGGATGGCCGCAATGCGTTGTGTCCATCCCCACCAGGACAGGTTTCTAACTTTTGTTCTGCTTTTTACCTTGTCTAATGCCTTTTCCGTATCTATCTTCTTTGTGATGTGCTGTGTGTCTACAGCCAGATAGAGCGTATTCAGCTGCTTGGCTATACGCAAATGCTCCTCATCGGCATTCAGCCAGGCTTCTATCTGTTCGTTCTCCGGCGGAGTGGTGTTTCCTTCGAAATACTTGGTCAACAAAGTTTCTATATCGGTATGGTTTTCCATGAATTATACTTTAATGTTTTCCTTTATATTATTAAGACAAGCGAGAATGAAAGGTATCTAAACGAAAAATGCTTTTTTTTAAAAAAAAGTTTTTTCCGATAAAAACAACTATCTTTGTACACAAGGAAAACAGTTATTATACTATGAATCATACCGTGGAAGACTTGTCTTTGTTTAATGCTCTCCGACAGGGGGATGGTAATTCTTTTGACCATTTATTCAGAAAGTACTATCCTATGCTGTGTGCCTATGCTCACCGCTTGGTGTCGCTGGAAGATGCCGAAGAGATTGTTCAGGAGGTGATGTTATGGTTGTGGGAGAATCGTGGGGATTTGATAATCGAGTCTTCATTGAATCAGTATTTGTTCAAAATGACTTATCGGAGGGTCTTGAACCACTTGACGCGGGAACAGGTGAAAACCAAGGCGGAAGCTGCCTTTTATGAGCGGACACAGGCGGCATTGTGTGAAGTGGACTATGGTCGTTTTGAGGAATTGGACCGGAAAATAAAGAGGCGATGGCTGCTCTTCCCGACAGTTATCGGGAAGCCTTTGTGATGCATCGCTTTAAGGAACTGAGTTATAAAGAAATTGCTGAAGTGCTGGATGTGTCGCCACAGACGGTGGCTTACCGCATCCAGCAGGCATTGAAGCTGCTTCGTGTTTCCTTAAAGGATTACTTGCCCATGCTGGTATGGCTGGTGGGCTGAAAAGTATCTCCCCCGGAGTTTCCCCTGTTTTTTCTTTCAAATCCTTCAGCCTCTTCGCAAACGCCCGTCAATAAAGAAAAGCGGCTGAAGGATTTCCTCCCGGAATTCCTTCAGCCTAGTGTAGAAGTTTCAGCTCTTTATGGTTTGAGCTTCGTTTGTAGAAGTTTTCTATTATATTGTTTCGTTGTATATTTACTTTATTGTCAGGTCCGTGTCGTTTGTTGCCGATACGTTTTCCGTTTCGTTCTCCGGTTCGGGCAATTTCTCTTTTCCGTAGAATCCCGGCATCGGTTCATAGATGGGGTTGCGCGGAATGGAGATATTGCGCAGTTTTTTATCTTTCGCCAACTGAGCGATATAACGTCCCGCGGTAGCTCGTGTCAGTCCGCATAACGATTCAAACTTCCGGCGTGTCAGCACGCTGTTTGTCAAGAAGTATTCCGTCAGTGCTTCGTCTATACTCTCTTTGGTTACCGGCATGGAGTGCGGCTTGTATTTCGAACGCTCGGTCTTGACGTCGCTCAACTGATGCTTCAGGTATTTGTCCGCACGGAATGTCACCGATTTGAATTTCACCTTGTTGGCACGTGTGGAGCTTGGTGTCCGTGTCTCGGGGCAGGTAAGCGATATATGGAAATATCCTATCCCTTCGATATGTACCCGGGCACCGTCCTTCAAGTAGTAGGCCAGTTTCTCGCTGAGCGAGATAATGGTTGCCTTGATGTCCGCCACGGTGAGCGAGGAGCCGTACTGTATTTCCCGTGCCAGATAGTCGGTGTTGATGCGCTGCCAGTTTACTACACGGGCGTGATAGCGCTTCTTGCGCGTACCTATCGTATTGGGTGATTCATAAAATTCAAATTTGATAGCCATTCGCTTATTTGTTTTTATCCGGTTGTTTATGCTTTCTTGTACGGAAGAGTTTGCTGCAACTTCCTTTCAAGTTAATCGTTTCACTTTAGTGATGAAATCATATCACTTGAGTGATGAAGTTGTATCACTTGAGTGATGAAGTTGTATCACTTAGGTGATGAAATTTCATCATTCTAGTGAAACGATTAACTTGACGGTGCAAAAGTATGAAATAGTCTTGATAAAAACGAATAATTTCCCAGTTATTTTCGCTTAGTCACTTTTTTGCGGTAGTGTGGGGTAAATGCTTGTAAAAGGGCATTTTGAGTGTTATCTTTGTGATATTACACAACCCCAAATAATGAAAAAGGATGAAAAAATTAGTGGAAAAATTACTGAGTTGGTGCAAAAAGAGTATGAAAATGAGGAGATGCGTGGGAAAAAGCACGGCTCCGGTTACCGGGCAGTCGGTGGGGCAAACCGGAAATGCGGAAGGGGTGTTGCCTTCAACGGCTACGGAAACGGTGGATGAAATTGTTCTCCCAGCGGCTGTCGAAACAGCTGGCATGGCAGAAACTATCGATGAAAAGGCGACTTTTGGCAAATCGGGGCGCAAGAACCGGAGAATATGCTGGAGGCCTTGCAGTGCTTTTTGACTGCACGGTATAATTTCCGTTATAACCTTCTCACCGAACAGACGGAGTATCGTGGGAAAGAGATGCCGGATGAAGAGTATGGTATAGTGGCTCAACGCGATTTGAATACATTCTGTCTGGAGGCGCGTTCCGGTGGCATCAACTGCTGGGATAAGGATGTGAGCCGTCTGCTCCATTCCAGAAAGGTGGAAAACTATCATCCTTTTCTACATTATATGAGCCACTTGCCTCAGTGGGACGGAGTGGATCGTGTAACTCCGCTGGCCGTGCGTATATCGCGTAAGCCGATGTGGGTGAAAGGGTTTCACCGTTGGATGCTGGGTGTTGCCGCCCAATGGCTGGGGCAGGCGCAGGATTGCGCCAATGCGGTGGCGCCTATGTTGGTGAGCCGTGAGCAGGGGAAGCGCAAGTCTTCTTTTTGCAAGATTTTGATGCCTAAGGAACTTACACCTTATTATATAGACAAGTTCGACCTGACGAGCGAGAGTGGATGTGAACAGAAACTTTCGCTTTTCGGATTGATCAATATGGATGAGTTCGACAAGTACCGTGCCGGACAGATGCCTGCCTTAAAGAATCTGATGCAGATGACCACACTGACTTTCCGCAGGGCACATCGTCCGGCATTCAGTCATCTGCCTCGTATCGCCTCTTTCATCGGTACGTCCAATATGACGGATCTGCTGACTGATCCCACAGGAAGCCGCCGTTTCCTCTGTGCGGAAGTGGATGATAAGATTGATTGTACACCGCCCGATCATGCGCAGCTGTTCGCCCAGCTGAAAGCGGAGCTGGCCGGAGGAGAGCGTTACTGGTTCTCGGAAGAGGAAGAAAAGGAGATACAGCACAGCAACCGGAATTTTTATAAAATGCCTGCCGAACAGGAATTGTTTTTGCGTTGTTTCCGGATGCCGCAGGAAGGGGAGTTGTCCAAGCCCTATACCACGACGGATTTGTTCAATTATTTGCAGAAACATTATCCGGCTGCCATGCGCGGGGTGACTCCGAACCGCTTGGGCAGGATGATGGTTGCATTGGGGATACAGCGTGTTCATACCGAGTATGGCAATGTGTACCGGCTGGTGAAGCTGAAGGATTCTTCCGCAGCCTGAAACCTTTTCCCGGTGTGATCCTTCAGCCGGAACGCCCTTCTGCAAAGGGTTTGCGGAAGGGCTGAAGCTTTTGAAGGATTTTTCAGGGGGAATCGTATAAGGAGAAATAAATGAAAAAGATTGCTTGGCGATTTGTTTGTTCGACTTTTTTAGTGGTGGTGTTTTTATCTATAAAAACATGGGAAGTGACAGTTTACATATTTATTACATTGTTTCTTCTTGGGATTGTCCGGAAACGAGATACTCCAAGTTTCATGCTGCTTCGGGAGATACTTTGCAGTTGAAAGTTTCCTTCCGGTCGGACAGCATAGGGGTGTTTGTCCGTGAATTTCATATCTATGGCAACTTTCCCTTTTTGCCACTTGGTCTGACGGTGGAGGGCGATTGCATATAAGGCAAGCTCATAGCATATAAGAGAAAGAATTAACAGGATAATTTTGTTTTTATCGAAGGTTTATTGCTAACTTTGCTCTACCATCGTAATATGGATGAAAAGCACAACCGATATACAAATGAGCAAAATGCCTGGAAATTCTTTTAATGATATCTATACCTCTTATTATAAGAAGTCTTTTTTCTTTGCCAAATCATACGTTCATAATGATTTGGCGGCAGAAGATATTGCCTCCGAGGCATTAATAAAGTTGTGGGAAAAGTTGAAGGCCGAGCCTGTTGAAGAGAAATATATCTTACCATTGTTACTGACAATTTTGAAGAACAAGGCTTTGGACTATCTAAAGCACGAGGAGGTAAAACGCAGTGCTTTTGAAGTGATGGCCGACTGGCAACAACAGGAATTGTCTATCCGTATGTCTGCCTTGGAAGCGTGCAATCCTGATGAGATTTTTTCGGAAGAAGTGGAAAAAATCATCAGTGCTACTTTAAGTACCTTGTCGGAACAGACGCGACGAGCATTTATTTTGAGCCGTTTTGAAAATAAATCCAATAAAGAGATTGCCGAAGAGATGGAAATCTCTATAAAGGGGGTGGAATATCATATATCAAAAGCATTGAAAGTACTGCGGGTGACTTTAAAAGATTATCTTCCTTTATTTTATTTCTTCTTTTATTATTAAGCCTGACCGGATGGGGATACGGATGTTTTTGAGGACAAAAATGATTTTTTATATTTTTCTTCATTTTCTTTTAGGGTAGTTTCTTCTTGAGTCGTTTCTAATAAAACAGCATAGAATATGAATCCTGAATTATTGCAAAAATATATAGCCGGAAATGCTACTGAAGCCGAAAAGCAGCGTGTGACCGAATGGATACAGGAAAATCCTGAGAACATGCGTGAATTATGGCACAACGGAAGTTGCATGACATGGCATTGTGGCGTACGGAACCTGTGGCGGAGGAGAATAGCCGGGAAAGGAAACATTTCTCGTTACGCGGAGTATGTATGGAAGCTGCCAAGATAGCAGCGGTATTGGCGATCGTCTTGTTGGGTACACATTATTGGACAGGAAAACATCAGGTACCGGAAGACAAAACATGGCAGTCTATTTATGTGCCGGCGGGCCAACGGGCGGAAATGATGTTGGCGGATGGTACGAAGGTTTGGTTGAACTCACGCAGTACCTTGACTTTCAGGGGAAGTTTCAAAGGGAATATCCGAAATGTGAAATTGGATGGTGAGGGTTACTTTGCGGTGACAAAGAATGTGGAACAGCCTTTTATTGTAGAAACGAACAAATGTAATGTGAAGGTGCTGGGTACAGAGTTCAATGTAATGGCTTATGCAGCGGATAGCGTATGGGAAACTTCTTTGTTGGAAGGTGCTGTAGAAATTTTAGTGCCCGGTTCGAATAACAGTGGAATGAGGCTGGAACCGAACATGATGGCCAGCTTGAAAGGCAACAGACTGGTGAAAGGACGCATCAAGGAGGCCGATTATTTTTTGTGGCGTGAGGGCTTGCTTTGTTTCAATGATATATCCGTACGTGATATGATAGAGAAACTGAAACTGTATTATGGGGTGGATATTGTAGTAAATAATACCCGGATTCTAAAGAACCGTTATACAGGTAAATTCCGCACGAAAGATGGGGTGGAACACGTACTGAAAGTTTTGAAACTCAATAATAAGTTTACTTATACAAAGAATGATGAGACAAATGTGATAACAATTAATTAACCCTTAAAAAAGAATATGCCTATGAAATAACACCTGGTCTAAAAAGGAAATGGGATAGTGCTGCAACACCATCCCATGGAATGTCAATGACTCATTGACAATTTTTTCTCAAATAATCTTAAGTTGAACCTAAAATTAGTAATGCAAATATATGAAAAATATTTTGTATCAGGAATCTATTGTAGAAATTAAACATTTATTCCGTATGATGAGAAACACACTCTTAGCTCTGTTTGTCTTTGCCGGAACAGCCTTTGCCACTGAGTCTTATTCTCAGACAATGAAGGTGACTGTTGTGGCGGATAACGTGTCAACAGGCAAGGTAATCAGTGAAATAGAAAAACAGACAGATTATCTGTTTGTGTATAATGTGAACGAGGTGAATCTGAAGCGCAATGTGAAGGTGAATGCGCAGAACAAATCTGTAGCCGAAGTGTTGAATAAGGTTTTTGAAGGTACTGATATTTATTATGCCATGGAGGGTAAGAATATCATGCTGATGAGCAAGGCGAAAGACGGGGAAGCTGTCCAACAGGCAAATAAAGTGACAGGTATTGTGAAAGATGCGAATGGCGAGCCGGTAATCGGTGCCAATGTAACAGTGAAAGGTCAGTCAATAGGTACGATAACAGATATAGATGGGCGGTTTGTGTTGGATGCCCCGAAAGATGCCGTTTTACAGATTACGTATATCGGGTATGTTTCTCAAGAAGTGAAAGTTTTTGGAAAGAAAGAACTTAATGTAGTATTGAAGGAGGATACAGAAACTCTTGATGAAGTGGTGGTGGTTGGATTTGGTACGCAAAAGAAAGTGAATCTGACAGGAGCTGTAGGACTTGCTACTGCTAAAGAATTAGAATCTCGTCCTGTGACTTCAGCTACACAAGCCTTACAAGGATTGGTACCTGGTTTGCAGATATCAACAAGTACGGGTGAACTGGACAAGACCGCAGATATCAGTATCCGTGGTACAGGAACTATTGGTGAGGGTTCCAGCGGTGCACCTCTTATTCTAATTGATGGAATGGAAGGAGATTTGAATACAGTCAATCCTCAAGACATAGAAAATATTTCTGTATTGAAAGATGCTGCCGCATCATCCATCTATGGTTCCCGTGCCCCCTTCGGCGTAATTCTGGTGACTACCAAATCGGGCAAAAAAGGAAAGACTTCTGTAAACTATAACAATAGCTTCCGTATATCTACTCCTGTAAATATGCCGAAGATGATGGATTCCTACACTTTTGCAAACTTTATGAACGCCGGTTCGCTTAATCAGGGTGGTGGGCTTATCTTTACAGAAGACCTGATGCAGGATATGCTGGATTGGCAAGCTGCCGGAGGTGGAAGCACGGGGGGAGTAAAAGCTTCATCCAACGGTCAATGGGGTAAACCAGACTATGATCCATTTACAACAGCTTGGGCTAATACAAATTGGTATGATGAAGTTTACAAATCTTCAAGTTTTTCTCAAGAACATAACGTTAGTCTAAATGGAGGAAGTGATATTGTAGCTTATTATGCTTCTTTCAATTATTTGGATCAAGGAGGACTTTTGAAAGCTGGTGACGATGGACTTCATCGTTACAATGTAACAGCTAAAATCAATGCTGATTTGACTCAATGGTTAAAATTCAATTACAGTACCCGTTTTACTCGTAATGATGTATGGCGTCCTACCAGTTTCAACAGTTCTTTTTATGACCAGTTAGGAAGAGCTACTTGGCCCAATATGCCCGTAAAAGATCCCAATGGCTATTATACCAATAATGGTTGGACTAATCCAGTCCAAAATCTTGTTGAAGGTGGAAAACGTAATGCACAAACAGACCGTCTTTATCAACAAGCGTCTTTAGTAATTGAACCGATCAAAAATTGGATTACACATGTGGAGTTTAATTACAGTATAATGAACTCATCGGTAAAAGAAACTTCAATTCCTACTTATAATCATGATGTGGAAGGCAATTTAATAGATACTCATGGTACGTCTTATCTTTATCAAGATCAGACTAAAGAGAACTATCTGAACCTAAATATTTATAGTGAGTATTCCCAATCTTTTAATAATGCCCATAATGCAAAAGTTATGCTTGGCTTCCAGACAGAAGATATGAAACAGGAATTTTCTTCTACAAAAAAAGTATGGTGTAATGATGGGGGGATGCCTTATTTTGATGTCACAACCGGATTGGACGGACAAGGTAACCCCAAAGCGACAGAAGCGGGTGGAAATGGGAAAAGATGGAAAACGGCAGGTTTCTTCGGTCGCTTGAATTACGATTACCTGGGACGTTATTTGGCGGAAATCAATATGCGATATGACGGTTCTTCCCGTTTCCGTCGAGGAAGTCGCTGGCAATGGTCTCCTTCATTCTCTTTAGGCTGGAACATCGCTCAGGAAAAATTCTGGGAGTCGCTGACAGATATAGCCAACACATTAAAATTGCGTGTTTCTTACGGTGAATTGGGCAACCAGAATACTACAGCATGGTATCCTACCTATCGTGATATGATACTGAAGTCTTCTAATGGAACATGGTTGCAAGATGGAGTGAAGCCTAATACAGCAGAGCCGGGAAATTTGGTCAGCAATTCTTTGACTTGGGAAAAGGTTCGTACTTGGGATATCGGTTTTGATTATGGCTTTCTCAGTAATCGTTTGACAGGTAGTTTTGATTACTATATTCGTTATACGGATGGTATGGTAGGGCCTGCACCTGAACTCCCATCTATTTTGGGTACATCTGCTCCTAAAACCAACAATTGTAATTTAAGAACGAATGGATGGGAACTATCTATTGGATGGAGAGACCGTTTGAAAAACGGGTTTGGATATAGTGCTAATTTAACTCTTTCCGATGCTAAAACAATTGTTACCAGCTATCCGAGCAACGCAACAAATACTATCGGTTTGAACAAATACGTTGAAGGACGCGAAGTGGGCGAGATTTGGGGATTGGAAACAATAGGAATAGCAAAATCTGAAAATGAAATGCAAGCCCATCTCCTTTCCCTTCCTAATGGAGGACAGGATGCGATTGGTTCCAAATGGTCTGCCGGTGATATTATGTATCGTGATTTGAATGAAGATGGAAAAATATCTAAAAGTGCGGGTACATTGGATGATCATGGAGATTTGAAAGTAATAGGCAATAGTACTCCTAGATATTTCTTTGGTATTGACTTGAATGCTGATTGGAAAGGATTCGACATACGTTTATTCTTTCAAGGTGTAATGAAGCGTGATTTTTGGGGTACAAATAATTTCTGTGGTTATTTGTTTGGTGCTTATGGAACTCAAAGTATGTGGGGGCTCGTGGACTTAAGGAACATGAGGATTATTTTCGTGCAGAGGATATAGGATTGTCAGGTCATACCATTCCTGCAAATCTTGACGCTTATTATCCTCGTCCTATTTTCTCCGAAGGAGGTAAGAACCAAGAAATTCAGACACGTTATTTGCAAGATGCATCCTATATCCGTTTAAAAAATTTCCAATTAGGTTATACTTTCCCAGCAAAATGGATGAAAAGTATGGGTTTGACCAGATGCCGTGTGTTTGTTTCCGGAGAAAATCTTTGGACCGGAACATCATTGTCTTCTTTGTTTGATCCGGAAACAATTAGTGGCGGTAATGGTGGTAATGCTTATCCGTTATCAAGCACCTGGTCTTTTGGCTTAAGTTTAACACTTTAATAATACGTATACAATGAAAACAAAACATATATTCTTATCTGTACTAATCGCTTCGGCAGGATTTGCATTTACTGCTTGCGATGACTATTTGGATGAAGTACCTGAAGCATCTATTTCCCCGGAAGTATATTTTACAGAGGCAACCCATATTCAAGCCTCTGCAGATAATTTGTACTCTGATATTCTTCCCTCTCACGGAACTGGAAATACATACGGCATCTACAAAGATGATGCAACAACGGACAATCAAATAGAAGTTACAGCTCCCAATCGTTTTACTTCCACTTTGTGGAAAGTGGACAATGCGGAAAACAGTAATTGGAACTTCGATAAAATATACAAGATCAATTTTGTATTATCGAATGTGTTGCCCAAATTTGGGGATAATAATGCTAATGGGAACGACCTGAGCGGTAATGCTAATACCATCAATGGTGACCTTAACAGCATAAAACACTATATCGGTGAATTATTTTTCCTACGTGCTTGTGAATACTTTAAACGTTATCAGTTGTTTGGAGATTTTCCCATAATTATCTACCCATTGCCAGATGACAAAGAAGCATTGAGTGAAGCCAGTAAACGATCACCACGCAATGAGGTGGCTCGCTTTATTCTAAGTGATTTGGATAAAGCTATTACTTTATTAAAAGCTAAAAACATGCCGACGACTAGAATTAATGCGGATGCTGCCATTTTATTAAAGTCGCGCGTAGCTCTATTTGAAGGTACTTGGTTGAAATATTTTAAGAATACGGCTTTTGTACCCAATGGTAACGGTTGGCCTGGCAAGGCAAAAGATTACAATTCCACTTATCAATATCCCAGCGGGAATATTGATAGTGAGATAGATTATTTCTTAGAAATCGCCATGACAGCTTCTAAAGATATCGCAGAACGCTACAAAAATAAGCTTACAGAAAATACAGGTACCCTGCAACAGTCAACTAGCGAAGCTGCAAACCCCTATTTTGACATGTTTGCTCAAGAAGATTTATCTTCTGTCGATGAAGTTTTGTTATGGCGCAGATACGCTTATAACTTAGTACACCACAACGTAAATGTCTATGCTAGCTGGGGAAACAATGGCGTAGGCGTCACCCGTAGCTTTGTGAATAACTTTTTGATGGCTGACGGCACTCCTGTTTATACCCACGGTGATTATATGAACGGAGACGGATATTATATGGGAGACAAAACCATACACGACGTTCGTCAAAACAGAGACAGCCGATTGGTTATCTTTCTGAAAGACCCCGGACAACATAACATCTTAATAAAAGATGTGGTTGGTGAGACAGCCAATGTTGAAGAAACTTATCCATTGATTACCATTACAGATGGTGCCCGTCGTTATGTAACTGGGTATGCTTTTTACGCAAAGGAGGAGCTTTCCATCAGAAATATTATTCCAATTCAAAAGGATATACCGCCTCTATTGCTTATCGTGCGACAGAAGCCTTGTTGAATTACATGGAAGCCAGTTATGAAAAGAATGGTACTTTGGACGGAACAGCAACCGAATATTGGAAAATTATTCGCCGTCGTTCTCATGTAGATGAGGATTTTCAAAAGACCATTGCTTTAACGGATATGAGTAAAGAGGCTGAAAATGATTGGGGAGCGTATTCCGGTGGTAAATTAATAGACGCAACTCTCTATAATATACGTCGTGAGCGCCGATGTGAATTTATGGCGGATGGGCTTCGTTATATGGACTTATGCCGTTGGCGTGCTATGGACCAGTTGATTGAACATCCTTATATACCGGAAGGTTTCCATTTATGGAATACCCCCATGCAGGCTTGGTATACAGATTTGCTGTATGATGGATCAGACGCATCCAATGTATCTTCACCTAATGTCAGCGAATACTTGCGCCCTTACCAAAAGAATTCTAAACAGACCTGTTATAATGGTTTTACTTGGCGTATGGCTCATTATCTGCACCCCATTATGATTAAGCAGTTTTTGATCACCGCCCCCGATAACAAAACAGTAGAGAATTCTCCTCTCTATCAAAATCCATATTGGCCTATAGTACCGGATATGCCTGCTGAAAAATAAGTTTCAGGGCATTCTAATATCTTATGATTGGAATGCCCTGATAACTTGATATCATACGACTGATAAGAAAAGAGTAGCCATTGTATGTATTTTTTGTACGATAATACAGGTATTGCAACTAAATTCCATGTCTGCAACTCTTTATAATTCCGATATTTGCATAATAAACGAGCCGACACAAATCGGTGTTCATTCTTTATAATAATGTATCAAATGAAAAACATCATTATCGCTTTCTTCTTGATGCTTGCTCCTGTCGGAGTAACAGCCCAATATCAGAAAACACAGGAAAAAGCCCCTCTGGTCAATGTACCTTTGGAAAATTTTGCATCACAGCAGAAAGTCCTTTTTAACTTTGGCTGGAAATTCCAGTTGGTTACAAACGAGAATAAAAATACCGATTTCGCCTCACCTGTCTTGGATGACTCTTCTGGCGTACCCTGGACCTTCCTCATGATTTCCAGTTCGAACAACCTTGGACTGAAAATGGTGGAGGTGCACGCGGATTTAAACCCATGTGCGAAGGATGGTACCGCAAGTCTTTCCCTACCGATCCGTCGTGGAAAGGGAAACGGGTGGTTCTGGATTTCGGAGGTATCATTTATCTGGGCGATGTCTATCTGAACGGTACAAAAATAGCCTCGACAGATTATGGATATGTGGGGCTTGAAGCGGACCTTACCCCTTTTCTACGTCACGACGGAGAAAACGTGGTAGCCGTTTATGCCTCCACCGGTCCCAAGAAAGGCTCACGCTGGTACACGGGAGGCGGTCTGTTCCGTGATGTGTATCTGCAGGTGCAGAATCCCACACACATCGCCCGCCACGGGGTGTATATCACCACCCCCGAAGTTTCCTCCTCCCGAGCAACGGTAGCCGTACAGGTTGAGGTGGACGGCTGGCAGAAGCATGATGTACGGATACGGACCACCCTCCGCAATCCGAAAGGTGTCATAGTGGGCTCCGTGCAATCCGGTATGCCCGAACATACGCACCAGACCTGCACGGAAGTGAAGTTACCGGCGCTTACTCTGGAGAATCCGCAACTTTGGTCATGTGAGTCCCCACAGCTCTACAATGCCGAAGTGGTGGTGACGGCAGACGGTATGGTGGTGGACAGCCTGACCGAACAGTTCGGTATCCGCAGTCTGGAATTCTCACCGGAGTTCGGCTTCAAACTCAACGGGAAGAAGATATTCCTGCAGGGCAATGCCAACCATCATGATCTGGGTGCACTGGGAGCCACCTGTTACGACAAGGCCATCGAACGCATGATGCTGCAACTCAAATCCTTCGGTTACAACTGTATCCGCTGCTCACATAATCCGTACAGTGACAGTTTTGCCCGCATTGCAGACCGTGTGGGGATACTGGTGGTGGACGAACTGACGGACAAATGGAGTGACAATGACTATTGGGGCGGACGCCAGCCATTCACCCATATCTGGCACAAACTGATTACAGAATGGATCAAACGCGACCGTAACCGTCCGTCCATCATTTTGTGGAGCTTGGGAAACGAACTTCAGATTCGTGAAGGATGGGCAGGCTTCGAAGGAACCAACGATTGGGGAATCACTACCTATAACATATTCAACCAGCTGGTAAAGAGATGGGATCATACACGTCTCACCACTGTAGCCATGTTCCCCGCCCGTGCGGGAGCTATAACCCGGCACGACAAGGAGTTCAACGACTATTTAGTACCGCCTGAACTGGCTTGTGCCACAGAAGTGGCATCGTTCAATTACCAGTCGGACAAATATGACGCTTATTTGAAATACCGGCCGGACCTTATCCTGTTCCAGAGTGAGGCTGAAACCAGCAACTTGTTGCAGCCTTATTATAATATGGATAAAGAGCGGATGGTCGGTATCGCCTATTGGGGTTCGGTCGAGTATTGGGGGGAATCCAATAAATGGCCTAAGAAAGGGTGGAACTACTCCTTCTTTGAGCATACCATGCGCCCCTATCCCCAGGCCTATCTTATTAAAACGGCTTTCATGCCGGAGATTCCTGAAGTACATATCGGAGTGGTCGATGCGGCGGGAGCGGAAAGCGTCAGTTGGAATGATGTGATAGTGGGGCGCATGGCGCTGAACGAGTGCTGGAATCATACTCCGGGCAGCAGACGGTCACTCTTCACCTTCACTAATGCACATTCTGTAGAGTTGTTGGTAAACGGTCAGAGCATGGGAATTCAAAAAAACGATACGACACGGGCAAACCTGCGTAATATGATTTATTGGAAGGATGTTCCTTATGGCAACGGTGGCTCTGTGGTGGCAATAGCCCGTGACAAGTCGGGCAAAGAAGTGGCGCGTCATCGTATTGAAACTGCCGGAAAAGCCGTGGCACTCCGGATTGAGGCGGAAACACCGACGGACTGGAAGGCAGACGGTATGGACTTGCAATATATAAACGTGACGGTCATAGACAAAAAAGGTCGTCCGGTATGGGACTACAACGAGCCACTTACTTTACAAATGGAAGGTGCGGCACGATTGGTGGCATTGGATAACGGGGATCATTATACGGATGAGCTCTTTCATGGCATAACTTCCAAACGAATGTATCAGGGAAGGATGCAAATTATTCTCCGAAGCGATCAGGAGGCTGGGAATGTTACGGTCAAAATATCCTCAGCTGGATTGAAAGGCACACTTCGGTTGAAAACGATAAAAGAATGAAAGGAAATATATGAATAAAAGATTAAAATTACTTGGCATCTTTATAACAGCATCTTTATGTTGTTATGCCCAGACAAAAGAGTTCGATCCTTCTCTGGCTCCTAATGTAACCAGCGTGAGCCGGCAATCTCAGGAGGAATGGAACAGTCGCTATATGTGGTATCCGGGACAACTGGCTGCTTTCTACCAGCAACAATGTGCCCGTATCTCAAAAAGAGCGTTGCGTTAATGTAGGATATCCGGGTAAATTTTTTGCAAAGAACAATCATGCCTGGTTCAGAAAAGAGGTAAGATTGAAAAAGGAAAGTAGTCTTTGCTGGGAGGGTCCGTCGGATATTGTTCTTTATATAAATGGTGTAAAACAGTCTGTTTCCGGTAAACAGGTTATTTTACCCGTGGGCAGATCCTCTTTATTGTTTGAGGTGACAACGGATGACTCATTACCTTGTATCATTCTGAAAGGGGCGGGACTGGAAAATCCGGATGAATGGCAAGTCAGCATGGATAAAGAGCATTGGACAATACCCGAGAGTGCCGTCATGTATAATAAACCGGGCGTGCTGCCGGATGCTCCGCAAGATATGACAGCCCGGATTAAACCTTCACAAATACTCCCCATGCGCAATGCTGAGATGCAAGGTAAAGACGGAATTAGTATCGGAAAGAATGGTTATGTCCTCATCGACTTTTTCCATCTTGAGATTGGAACACTGACCTTTCAAGCGAAAGGAAAGGGAACTATAACCGTACGCGTTGGCGAAACTCCCGAAGAAGCACTGGAACGGGATGATAAGAAACTGGAACAATATCCATTGGCTCCTGTTACCTTGTCAGAAGAAGGAGGCACCATCACTTTGCCGGAACGCGCTCTCCGATATGTTTCACTGGAATGCGACAAGGGGGCTGAGATTACCTCCCTTCGTTTTGATGCGTCATTGTGGCCGGTAGAGCACCAGATGCAGTTTGAAACGGATGATGATTATGTGAACAACCTGTTCAAAATGAGCAGTGCGACATTGCATACTAGTATGCACCGCTTTTATCTGGACGGGGTGAAGCGTGATTTTCTTCCCTGGTCCATGGATGCGCTGGTCAGCACCCTGGCGGGGGATTATCTTTTCGGTGACCAGCAGGTGTCAAAAACGGAATTTCCATAGCACTGATGCCGCTTGATCCGCAGAAATCAGATATAGGGATTCCTGATTATCCGTTGCATGCCCTGTTCGGCCTGAAACAGAACTATCTGCGTTTCGGTGACTTGGCCACTTCCCTTCAATACAAAGACCGCATCATCCAGTTGCTTGATTTTTATGCCTCCATCGTGGATGAGAATGGTTTTGTACACGGCAATTATGGAGACAGGCAGTTCGGTTATACCCCAGGATGGTCCACCTATAACGGTCCTGTCCGGAAAGGGGTGGCGGCCTATGCCCAGATCATGCTCTATTATAATTATGTGACCGGAGCTTATTTCGCGGATCTGTGGAAGGAGAGTGCATTGGCGGACAGATACCGCAAGTTGGCCCGGAATCTAAAAAAGAAGATTTTTGAACATTTTTGGGATGATGACCGGAAGGTCTTCATCAACGGTACAATGAATGACAATGTGACTGTGGACAAGCGTATTTCGCATCATGCCCAATATTGGGGAATACTGGCCGATATCTTTCCCGAAGAACATTATGACAACCTCTTTGAAAATATTCTGCCGAATTTGCCGAACTATTATGAGGTGGTCAGTTATGAGAAGGGTTATGAGTTTCTGGCTTATGCCAAAGCCGGGCGGATAAAAAGAGTTATGGGATCATATCTATGGTGTGTTCGGCGACTGGATGGATCAGGGACATACCCGTTTCCCGGAGAACTTTATGATGAATGCCTCCAGGGCCCGTCAACTGGTATTTTATAATCGTCCGTACGGCCTGAGTCTTTGTCATGGGGCGAATGGAGTCCCGGTAGTGGTAGGCGCATTGAACGGTCTTATCGGTTTCAGCCAGTCTTCGATGAAGACGAATGAATATACCATTAAACCGGAGTTACTCCATTTGAAGTGGATTCATTCCAGAATTCCGGTAAAGGAAGGATATATTGTCTTGAAACTGAATGCCGAGGGGGAGAGCACTATTGACATTCCGGCAGGATGTACAGTCAGAATTATAAAAAAGATCGGAAAGAAGCCACTGGTACTGAGAGAACAGGGCGGGTACAGCTTTCGGTTGAAGGACTGAGCGTTGAATAGAAAAAAGTGTCTGTTCAATAGCCATATTCTTTATTAAGTCATTCTTAATGTACTTGATTAAACCGACAAGTTGCAAGTTCTTGAATTTCTTCCTAGCTTTGTATTCGTTTGTTTTCAACAGGAGTACTTGCGTGAAGAATATGAAAAACATAGGAAGGATAGTATTACCAATCATTATTTTGTTATTGACTGTGCGGATAAATGCCGTTCCGGTCAAAGCATTTGATATGATAGTAAGAAACCTTCCTAATTCGGAACAGTTGCCGACCAAAGAATTGCTTTGTATTTTCCAGGATTCGGAAGGATATATGTGGTATGGCACTGAAGGGGGAGGCTTGTGCCGTGATGATGGATATACGGTGAAAGTATTCCGTTCTGATTTCAAGAACCCGGGAATCTTGGAAAACAACAGTGTGACGTGTATTACTGAAGACGGTGAAGGGAAAATATGGTTTGGAACGAAGCGTGGCGCCTATATTTTGTCAAAAACAGATTATGAGATAAGGGCGCTTGCTGATGAAACGATAAAGAGCTGGACTATAACTACAATGACAGCGACGTCTGATGGTACGATCTGGATTTCGACTAACAGGCATTTGTTTCGATACAATGAGTCAGGGGAAAGAACTGGAAAATACATTCTTAAATGGAAAGGACGGGAGAATACCGTCAATTCTATTTATGAGGATAAGAAACAGACTGTTTGGGTAACTCAAGCAAAAGGCGGGCTTTTTTGCTATGATAAGGTAAAGGACTCTTTTATTTCATATCCTTGGCCCTATGATGAGTATCCCACAAGCATGACGGAAGATCATAACACCCCGTATTATTGGGTTACTACTTGGGGAAAAGGTATTGTACGTTTTGATCCCAAGGCACAGGATACAGACAAAATGTTTGGATTGCAAACAGTGGATAATGCGTCTTCTAACTCCGATACCCGAAAGCTTCATCATATCATAAGATTCTGTTAAGGGATATTTGTGGGTGACTGCGGCAGATAACTTATATGCCTATAAAATAACGGCCGATGCATCCTTGGATAAGGTAGATCTCTCCCGTTTATTATCAGCTGACAGGAAAATCCTCACAAAGATTCTTTCCGATCAATCCGGAAATTTATGGGTGACAGGTTATTATCCTTCTTCTTTCATTATTTCTTTTCTACCCAATGAAGTGCTTCCTTTGTCTATGGAAGGGGTAAAGCAAAATCTGGGGGTAATCGCATCTCCTATGCAGTTTTCTCAAGAGAAAAATTATTATTGGATCAGGCAAAAAAATTGGGGCTGTATGCTTATGATCCCCAAAGAGATCGTATGTCTGTTGTTAAGAATGACAGGGAGCTTTCTTTTTTCTTTGAGAGGCCATCGGATAGAGAGGGACTCTATATGGTAAGGGATCATTCGGTAATTTTAATTCGGTATAAGGAGGACCGGCTTTTTGAATCCATCGTATGTACCATACCCATTAAACAAGGTGAGCGTATCCGTGCTTTGCATGATGACCACCATGGAAATCTTTGGATAGGGACTACTTACCATTTATTTCGGTATAGCTTGGAGGAAGACCGATTGACTACAGTTTGTGATGATGTTAGTTTTATAAATGCTATCGTTTCGTCTAATGAAGGAGTTGTTTATTTTGCAACTGAAAGTAGAGGGTTGTGGAGAATTTCCGGAGAAAGCCGGTTGCAAATAAAGGATACAGGAGAAAATTATTCGGTATTGACTGTCGCACCGGACAACAATCTTTGGGTGGGTACTAAACAGGGCAATGTGTATAGTTATTCTCCGGATACGAATGATTTTATTTCCCGGACAAAAGATTGTGGATTGACAGGGGATGCTGTGTTGGATATAAAATCGGATGACGATGGGAATCTTTGGATTCTTACATCACAGCGGGTGATGGTCTATCATCCCGGAACACATATCTTTACTATGATGTCTTGTACTGATTCTTGGATAAATCTGGAAGATTTCCAGTCATTGTATAAAGATCCTCGGGGAGAAATGAGTGTGGGTGGACGAGGTGGAATTGTGACTTTTCCTCACTATAATGAAAAAAAAAAGAGGAGGATACCTGAGCCAACGGTGCATTTGACATCCGTCGAAATGAATAACACCTCTGAAATCGGGGTGGATAATCAAAAGAAAATAAGCCTGTCTCCTCATGAGAGAAATGTGAAATTGTTTTTTTCTACTTTTGACCATTTGAATACGGATAAGGTAAGATATGCTTATCGTTATAAACAAAGAAACGATAATTGGGTGGCTTTACCGGCAGGGGAAAATAGTATCGGATTGTCAGATTTGTCAAAGGGGGAATTTGAACTGGAAGTCCGTGCTACAGATGAGAATGGTCTGTGGAGTAAGAGTACATTGACGGTTATGATCCAGTGTCTGCCTGCTTGGTATGAAACAGGTTGGGCGTATTTGTTTTATATACTTGTTGTTTTATCGGTGGTGTGGGGATTGGGCCGGATGTATATGAAATTACGGAAGTCCATTGTTGCACAGACTGTTCTGCCACTGGAACAAAATCCGGAGCAAAGGCATGAGATAGATCCATTGTCGGAAGAAGGAAAAGTAGAAGCGAATTCTATTTCAGCATCTGATGAGCAATTAATAAGGAAGGCATTGGATATGGTTGAGAAGAACCTTAGTAATCCTGAATATTCCATAGAAGATTTAAGTAGGGATATGTGCATGAGTCGTGCTACTCTTTACCGGAAGATTACATCTATCACCGGAAGTTCGCCTTCTGATTTCGTGAAGAATGTACGTCTTCGTAAAGCTGCCGAATTATTGAAAGAAGGAGGGCTTTCCATTGCTGAGATAGCTGATCAGGTTGGTTTTAATACGCCTAGTTATTTCACAAAATCATTCAAGAAACTGTTTGGGGTGTTGCCTACACAATATAAATACAACATTTGTTTCACATCTTGAAACGTGGGAGCGGTTTGTATCAAGGTGGATTTTCTACATTTGCTGTTGATAAATCAAATGAATAATACCATGAACAGACAGAATTTACTTATTTTATTATGTATGCTTTTGCTTTTTCCCGTATCCGGACAGAGCAATAACCGTGAGAAATATAATTTCAACCCTGGATGGTTGCTTTATATCGGAGATACGCTCGGGGGCGGAAAGAACGGATTTTTCCGATGAAAACTGGAAAAAATTACTTTGCCCACGGGCTTTTAATGAAGATGAGGCATTTAAAGTACATATATGGGGAATGACGGATACTATAGCCTAGTATAGAAAACATTTCAGGCTCCCTAAGACTGCAAAAAGGGAAGAAGGTCTTTATTGAGTTTGAGGGAGTACGGCAGGCGGCGGATTTCTATTTGAACGGCAAGCATATAGGATTGCATGAAAATGGGGTGATGGCGGTAGGCTTTGATCTGACTCCGTTTCTGAATTTTGGTGGAGAGAATGTGATTGCTCTCCGAACAGACAATGACTGGAGGTATAAGGAGCGTTCGACTGGAAGTTTGTTCCAGTGGAATGATAGAAATTTCAATGCCAATTATGGAGGAGTACCTAAAAATGTATGGTTGCACATTACTGATAAATTATACCAGACCTTGCCTCTATACAGTAATTTACAGACTACAGGGACTTACATCTATGCATCCGATATTAAGGTAAGGACCCGTGAGGCGGTTGTTCATGCAGAGTCACAGGTGCGGAATGAGTATGGCAAGTCCGTTCATGTGGATTATGAGGTGAGCATTTATGATTATGATGGAAAAAGGGTCAGTACATTCGGGGACAACCGACGACAGTGCAGTCCGGAGAAACGGTTGTATTGAAAGCTTCTGCACCATTAAAAGATCTTCATTTTTGGAGTTGGGGGTACGGCTATTTATATGATGTGAAGACTACCCTGTTGGTAAATGGCCGTCCGGTGGATGAAGTTGTTACTAGGACAGGTTTCCGCAAGACTCGTTTCGGAGAAGGAAAAGTGTGGCTCAATGACCGTGTGTTGCAGTTGAAGGGATACGCGCAACGGTCCAGTAATGAATGGCCGGGAGTAGGAATGTCTGTACCGCCTTGGATGAGTGACTACTCTAACGGATTGATGATTGAGCATAACGCCAATCTTTTTCGGTGGATGCATGTCACTCCCTGGAAACAGGATGTGGAATCTTGTGACCGTGTGGGGGTGATACAGATGTTGCCTGCAGGTGATGCGGAAAAAGATGTGACCGGCAGACGTTGGGAACAACGGAAAGAGTTGATGAGGGATGTTATTATTTATATGCGTAATAATCCAAGTATTTTATTTTATGAATCGGGAAATGAATCAATCAGCCGTGAGCACATGGTTGAGATGATTGCCATACGGGACCAGTACGATCCGCATGGAGGAAGGGCGATAGGTTCCCGGGAGATGTTGGACATTCGTGAGGCTGAGTATGGTGGTGAAATGCTTTATGTGAATAAAAGTGAACATCATCCTATGATTCAGACTGAATATTGTCGTGATGAGGGGCTGCGTAAATATTGGGATGAATACAGTTATCCGTTTCATAAACAGGGAGATGGCCCTTTGCACAAAGGACAGGACGCCGGAGCATATAATCAGAATCAGGACAGGCTGACTGTGGAGTTTGTCCGACGGTGGTATGATTTGTGGCGTGAGCGTCCCGGAACAGGCCGGCGTGTCAATTCAGGAGGCGCGAAGATTGTGTTTTCCGATACGCAGACTTATGGACGTGGTGCCGAGAATTATCGCCGGAGCGGTGTGGTGGATCCGTTGAGAATCCCTAAAGATGGCTTCTTTGCACACAAGGTAATGTGGGACGGATGGGTGGATGTGGAAAACTATCATACTCATATTATTGGTCATTGGAATTATACTCCGGATGTGAGAAAACCTGTTTATGTGGTTTCATCGGGAGATGCAGTGGAACTGTTTGTAAATGGAAAATCCAAAGGTTTCGGCAGACAGGATTATCGGTTCTTGTTTACTTTTGATTCTGTGCAATGGGAGAAAGGGACGATTGAAGCCATATCTTACGATGAACAGCATAAAGAACTGAGCCGTCATTCTTTTCAAACCGTTGGAGAGCCTGAACGGTTAAAACTGACCTTGATGCATGGTCCGCAAGGTGTCTTTGCCGACGGCGCTGATATAGCGATGGTGCAGGTGGAAGTGGTGGATGACAATGGAGAACGATGCCCGTTAGCCAATCATAAGATAAAATTTGATTTACAAGGTCCAGCTGAATGGAGAGGAGGAATAGCACAGGCGGCAGATAATTATGTGTTGGCGAAAGAACTTCCTGTGGAATGTGGTATAACACGAGTGATGATCCGCTCGACAACGCAACCGGGAATGTGGTGCTGAAGGTGGCTGCAGAAGGGTTGGCTTCAGAAGAAATAGCTTTCAGTACGCGGCCGGTAGAAGTTAAAAATGGCTTAAGTACCTTTTTTCCCATCTGTTGGGTTGCCTAGCCGTTTTGATCGTGGTGAAACTCCGTCCTCGCCCTCTTATAAAGAGACCAAAGTTGATGTCAGAGTAGCTGATGTTACAGCCGGAACAAATCAAAGGGATGCAGGGAAAAGTTTTGATGACAACGAATTGAGCGAGTGGAAAAATGATGGCAGGTTGAACACCGCCTGGATTACATATAAATTGGAAAGGCGTGCGGAAATAGATGATATCTGTATCAAACTGACCGGATGGAGGCAGCGTTCTTATCCGCTTGAAGTATATGCCGGAGAACACTTGATTTGGAGCGGGAACACGGAGAAAAGTTTGGGATATGTCCATTTGATGATTGACCGTCCGGTACGTTCTGATGAGATAACCATCCGTTTGAAGGGGGCTACTCAGGATTCCGATGCATTCGGCCAAATCATAGAAGTTGTGGAACCCAAGGCCGGAGAGCTTGATCTTTTCAAAGCTGAAGGAGGCAAGAAGGTACACAATGAACTCCGGATAGTTGAGGTGGAATTTTTAGAAACTTTGAATCAGTAATTTCAGAAATTAAGAAAATACGTCTATATTTACATCAATTATAAAATATCTTTTTATGAAAAATATATTCATAGGGTTGATAGCTGTTTGGGGGCTTTTTTCTCGTTTCATGTGAAACAAGGGAGCCCATGGTTGAAGTAATAGAAAGAGGGCTGGAGGTTTCCAAACGGCAAGCTGTCTTTTTAGCGAAGGAAGTGGAAAATCAGGAAGGAAGGCTTCCACGGACTTATGAGGGTGGTGAGTTGAAAACATCTGATTACCGGGCATGGATTTCCGGCTTTTTCCCGGGAGTGTTATGGTATTTGTATGAGAATACGCCTACGGATGAACTGAAAAGATATGCGGAACTATATACAGAACGGGTGGAGTCTGCCAAGGATATGACCACCACCCATGATTTAGGATTTATGTTATATTGTAGCTTCGGAAACGGATATCGGTTGGCAAAGAATCCTCATTATTTAGAGGTGATGACTGTAGGAGCGGAATCCTTGGCAACTCGTTATGATGAGCGGGTAAAAGCTATCAAATCGTGGAATTCAAATGAAAAATGGCAGTTTCCCGTCATTATTGATAATATGATGAATCTGGAATTTTTGTTTTTTCTTGCTAAGACAACGGGGGAAAAACGTTTGATGAATATGGCTGACAGTCATGCACAGACTACTCTTCGACATCATTTTAGAGATGATTATAGTTGTTATCATGTAGTTTCTTATGATACGCTTTCCGGACAACCACATTTTAAAGGTACTCATCAGGGGTACGCCGACAATTCGGCATGGGCCAGAGGACAGGCATGGGCACTGTATGGCTATACCATGATGTACAGGGAGACCGGAAAGACCGAATATTTGGAACAGGCGCGGAAAGTAGCTTCTTATATTAAGAATCATCCCAATTTGCCGGACGATAAAATACCTTATTGGGATTTTGACGCACCGGATATTCCTGCTGCTCCCCGGGATGCATCCGCCGCTGCTGTTATGGCATCGGGACTTATTGAACTGAGTCAGCTGGATAAAAGTAAGGAAGGAGCGGATTGGCTGGAGCTGGCAGAAATGCAGATTCGTTCTTTGTCCTCTCCGGAGTACCTTGCCGAACCGGAAACCAACGGAGGTTTTATCTTGAAGCATAGTGTGGGAAATTATAATAAAAATTCGGAAGTAGATGTTCCCCTGTCTTATGCGGATTATTATTATGTTGAGGCTTTGTTACGCTTAAAAAAATTACAGAATGAGAACTAGGAATTGTTTGTTAATCGCTTTTTGTTTTATTATCTTGTGTGGAAAACTGTATGCCCAGCCCACAGGTAGTGAGGACCGTATGTACTGGGTGCAGACTTTAACAAGGATTGCTGATCCTGTGTTGGTCAATCTCAGTCAGGGCACGTTGAAAAAGAATATGCCGTTTGAGTCACTGTCTGATGAACCTTTACGTAGAAGTGTTTCCTATCTGGAAGCGGTAGGAAGAACCGTTTGCGGTATTGCTCCTTGGCTGGAACTGGGACCTGATGATACTCAGGAAGGAAAGTTAAGAGAAAGGTATATTCAACTGGTGGTTAAAGGACTGAAACAGACTGTCGATCCGCACTCAGCTGATTATTTGATGTTTGATAACCGTCATTCCCAGCCCTTGGTAGATGCGGCTTTTTTCTTGTACAAGGTTTGTTGAGAGCTCCCAGACAACTTTGGGGAAATCTGGATGTGGATATTCAAAAAAAACTGGTGTATGAGTTGAAAAGAACGCGTGGCATAAAGCCTAATGAGAGTAATTGGTTGCTTTTCGCTTCGATGGTAGAAGCGGCCTTGTTGGAATTTACGGGGGAATATGATAGTCAGAGATTATATTATGGTGTAAACCGTTTCATTGATGAATGGTATAAAGGAGATGCCTGGTATGGAGATGGGGCAGAATTGCATCTGGATTACTATAACAGTCTGGTCATCCATCCGATGTTGACGGATGTATTGTCTGTCATGAAAAAGCATGGATTGGAACGTGCCGAGTTCTTGGAACGCCAATTGGTTCGTCAACAACGAATGGCTGCCCAGCTTGAACGGATGATCTCTCCGGAAGCCACTTATCCTGTAGTGGGCCGTTCTATCGTGTATCGTTTTGGCGTTTTTCATGCGCTTTCTCAAATTGCTTTGTTGGACAAGATTCCTCAGCCTCTTTCCAAAGGACAGATCCGTTCTGCTCTGACAGCTGTTATGCAGAGGCAGATATCTATGCCCGGTACTTTTGATGAAAACGGGTGGCTGAAAATTGGCTTTTCAGGCAGTCAGATAAATATGTCCGAACCTTATATAAATACAGGCAGTCTGTATATGTGTACAGCGGTCTTTTTGCCATTGGGACTTCCGGCAAATCATCCTTTTTGGACTGAGCCTTATAGTGAATGGACTAACCTGAAGGCATGGAAAGGTCGATGTAGGGGCGGATAAGGCTTTGAGAAAAGGGTAGGTGTCTATGAAAAGAAAAGTAACTTAACTTACTTGCCCAAGTAAGTCAACTTAAATGCCGAAGTAACTTAACTTACTTGGCCTATGAAGATAGCTTACTTTTCATTGGCTGGCTTGCCTGATTTTAAAGAGCATGGAGATTTTTCCATATTAAAGGAAAAATCTCCATGCTTTATGTTTGTATGTCAATAGAATAGCTGCCGGTCTTTCCCTTTTTTATTTCTTCAGTGGGAATTGGTGAGTACTGTGATATATGGAATTTATAAAGTTCAATTAAAAAGGTCAAAGCGTATAAATTTCCATGCTAATGAACAAAAATACATTTTGGGGCTTTATAAATAACGATATATTTGTAAAATACTGCTTGAATATTTCAGATTGAAAGAAATAAGGTACTCATTTTAAATTTAAGGCCATGAAAGAATTAAAGATGTACATCGATGGGCGATTCATCGAAAACCAATCCGATAAGTGGATTGATGTATTGAACCCTTCTACGGAAGAAGTGATATCTAAAATGCCTGATGGCACACCGGAAGATGCACGAGCAGCTATAAATGCCGCCGTGAAGGCACAGCTTTCTTGGGAGAGTCTTACCTCTATTGAACGTGCCGGCTATTTAACTCGGATTGCACAAGGTATCCGCAAGCGGGAACAGGAATTGACTGATATTATTATCCGGGAGGGTGGAAAAACAAGAGGATTAGCTAATGTAGAGGTGTTATTTACGGCTGATTACCTTGATTATATGGCCGGATGGGCCCGTCGCTATGAAGGGGAAATCATTCCTAGTGACCGTCCTCACGAAAATATATTTGTCTTTAAGAAACCTATTGGGGTGACAACAGGCATCCTGCCTTGGAATTTCCTTTTTTCTTGATTGCCCGTAAGGCCGCTCCTGCTCTGTTGACGGGGAATACAATTGTGGTAAAGCCGAGTCAGCTGACACCGGAAAACGCGTATGTTTTCGCACAGATTGTAGATGAAGTTGGGTTGCCTAAAGGTGTATTCAATCTGGTGAACGGTCGTGGTTCGGTGATTGGACATGAATTGGCTGCTAACCCCAAAGTAGGTATGGTTAGTCTGACTGGAAGTGTGGAGGCTGGAATACAGACTATGGCAGCCGCTTCTACCAATGTGACGAAGGTTTCTTTGGAATTGGGAGGGAAGGCTCCCGGTATTGTAATGCCGGATGCAGATTTGGATTTAGCTGTAAAATCCATTATTGCTTCGCGTGTTATTAATACAGGACAGGTATGTAATTGCTGTGAGCGCGTGTATGTACATTCTAGTATAAAAGAGGCTTTTCTTGAGAAATTGTTGGCAGGATTCAAGCAGGTGAAAGTGGGTGATCCGAATCAGTATACAGACCTCGATATGGGTCCGTTGATTGATGCCAATGCACTGAAATCAGTAGAAGAGAAAGTGAAAAAAGCTATTGAGCAGGGAGCTGAGTTGCTATGCGGTGGTCATCGTATCGGTACTAAAGGATATTTCTTTGAACCGACGATTTTGACTAATTGTACCCAAAAGATGGATATTATTCAGGAAGAAACTTTTGGACCGGTACTTCCGGTTGTTGAGTTTACAGAGGTGGAAGACGCCATTGCCTGGGCTAATGATTGTGAATATGGGCTGACTTCTTCTATTTATACCCAGAACCTGGATATGACATTCAAATTGATTCGTGCGTTGAAATTTGGTGAAACTTATGTGAATCGTGAGAATTTTGAGGCAATGCAGGGATTCCATGCCGGTTGGCGTAAATCGGGTATCGGCGGCGCGGATGGTAAACATGGGCTGGAAGAGTATTTACAGACGCAGCTGGTTTATTTGGAAACTAAAGAGTGATTTATATGCTTTTCTGAATAGTTAGGAGGGATAAACTGAAAATCCGATTGATTGATCATATAGTTTGTCATTCTAAAAAATGCAGTGAAGAATCGGTCAACACGGATGTGTGCAGATTCTTCACTGCTGTTTTAATGTGAGTGGCAAATTGACGGTTTACTACACTTCTTTTATCAACTTCTTATTTTGTAACCAATACCTTTAAAATTCTTGTCCGTCCACTCCAAATATAGGTCTTAATGCATTTTGCTTTGTGGTATAAAATTGTACGGCACTATCGTTCATTTTGGGGTAATATTTATTTAGTAAATTAATCATTTCAGCTCCTGCCAACAAAACTGGTCCATATCCATGTGCTGCATATACATTTACCGGACGATGATAGTAAAATGCTGGGTCAAAAGCCATGCCGGTACCGACGCAGGTATTTTCAACTTGTCCTTTTTCATTGATTTGAGTGGATATGGCACTCCATCCCAATTGTGCTACAGGACCGTATGATACTGCATCCAGCCAGCCATTGTTGATACCACGTGCAATGCAATATACGTAAATGGCTGTAGCAGATGTTTCCAAATATGAGTCGTTTCTATCTAGTAATTGATGCCAGAATCCATTGCCCGACTGACAGGCGGCAATTCCTGCTACATGTGCTTTATAAAGTTTTAGGATATTTTTCCATTCGGTATGTTCTTGAGGAAGTGCTTCAAGTACCTCGGTCAATGTTAGTAATGCCCATCCATTGGCACGTCCCCAATGGAAAGTCGGATGAGTGCTTGCGCCTTCTACCCATCCGTGCATGTAGAGTCCTTTCTCTTCTACAAACATACGTTTGGAAAACTGAAGAATCTGACGGACCGCTTCATCGAAGTAATGCTTTTCCCCGGTGTAAATCCCCATTTGTGCAAGTGCGGGAATTCCCATATACATATCGTCTAGCCAAAGTGTATTGGCTTGTGGACGCATCCGGGCGAAAGTTCCGTCTTGCAGTCTGTATTCTTTATGTTCTATAAAATCCATGTAGTTATTAATTATGGATTTACAGTTTAAATCGGGAAGGATACGTTGCATCTTTATCATGGCTGTACACATAGCTCCGGCATCGTCCAAGGTACTGGGTTGTATGATTTGTCGCATCTGTCCGTCTACTACATTATATTCTTGAGTGAGACGGCTGAAGTAAGGAACCATTTCTGATAAGAAACGAAATCGTTTTGATACATATTCTTGATATTTGGAGTCACTTGTAGCATGTGCCACTTCCATCATACCTGAATAGGTAACTCCCCATTCATAACTAGCCAGTCGAAAGTTTCCTCTTTCCAGTTGTGAATATTGGTTGATTTGTGTATAGTCTGTTATTTCTTTTCCGGATTTTCGGTCAATAACGCGAGGTGGAGTTGTTTGGTCAAGATAAGAGAATATACGATCAAGGCATTGTTTGATTTCAGTTATATTCCATTCTTTGTAGGGGATGGAATAGTCTGGAGTTAATAAATGTAACGGGGTGTTGGTATCGTTTGCCGAAGCAACTGATTGTGAAGCTTGTTGACATGAAGATACTCCTAGTACGGTTATTATTCCTAGTGTTAAATAGATTCTTTTCATAAGCTGGATAAAGTAACGGAAACTCACCTTTGGTTACTTCAGATGAGTTTCCGTTGATTTTATAATTAATAGCCAGGATTCTGCATAGCACTCTTTTCTTCAGTTGTCAGCGCATGACCATCTTTTTGGATGATATCAAGGAAAGTTTGTGGTATCGGACGCAGATAATGCTTGTTTGGATTAAAGTTTGGAGCTGCATTCTTGTTGTAGGCCTTTACACGAGCTTCCAATGTTTTTGTGCGTGCCAAGTCTTCCCAACGGACAAATTCACCCATCATTTCACGACTTTTTTCGTTTAAGAGAAAGCACATGGCCACATCATAAGCACTACTGTAACCCAACTTCTCACAGATAGCCTGATCTTCTGCTGGTAAAGAAGCAATGGAAGTGATATCTGTTACTTCTAGATTGGATGGAATAGCATCCAGTGAGCCTAGTTGCAGATTGTTTGATTCATAATAGGAACTGCGATTACAGTAAGTAGAAATTTCAGCATCAGCACCCCAAATACCCCATCCCAAAGAACCTTCATGGAAGGCGGCCCCACCATCTACGTGTTCCTGGCGGTCTTCACCTGCTTTCCATTCAGCACGGCGACGAATGACATTCAGATATTCTGCCGCTTTAGAGTAGTCTCCTTGGCGGATATAGGCTTCAGCAAGGAAGAAATAGTCTTCTGCTGATCGCGCCAAAATACCATCGCGATTACCTTGTTCTTCGGAAATGGATTTACGTGAGCCATCGGCATATTTGCTGCAAGTGGCATAGTATTTAATGTAAGCATCGTCTTCCAGAACTTTATCTGTAGCAGTAGTTCCAGCTGGATAGAGTGCGAAGACAGTGGAAACGGGTTTCTTTGTTTCAGCATCAGCCAAGGTGGCATTGCTTTGGGGGGCGGTAACACGACTGTCACCGGGTTTGTTCAGTAAGAACATGACAGAGCGGTCGCCGGCTACATAGTCCACGCCTCCGGCATTCCAAGCAGAACGGTTACCGTTTTGTTTGGTACGGAAGGTTTTCCAAAGGCGGGAATCGTTCAGATGGTTATATACATTATAAGAATAGTATGTGGTACGCAGACGGTTGTATTCACGCCCACCGGCAATATCACGGGCCATACCTGGTAAGTCGCGGTATTGGCTGCAAAAATAAAGGTGTTGCTCATTACCGTACTGCCCTTTGGTGGCATCGGCAGAAGTGCGTTGGGCTGCTAGTATGATTTCATTCAGTTGCTCATTAGGACCATCGACTTCTGTATAATTCCATAAATCTTTGAAGTTGGGAGCTAGCGGGTGTTTACTGATGACTTCTGTCGCATACTTGACAACATTGGTCAAATCACTGCTTTTTGTACTGGAATTCCAATTGTCATTGAGTTCACTGGCACGCCATAGATATGCTTTTGGCAAGGAAATGGGCAGCTGCGTACTTGGTAAGACGACCTTCTTCTGCTTCATTTTCAGGAAGTTCACCATAAGCGGCTGTCAGATCACTGAATACCTGTTCCATAACTTCCTGCGCTGAGGCGCGGGAAAATTCGCGTTCCACTGTATTGGAAGAAGCCAGTTTGATAGGTACACCACCGTATTGGCTGACTAGCTTAAAGTAGTTGAATCCACGGATAAAGTGGGCTACGCCGGACAGTTCGTTCTTATTGCTTCCCGAATAATTCTCCAGTTTCTCTAGCAAAAGATTGGCGGAAGAGATACCGGAATACATATTATCCCATACATCGTAGGCATGTGTGGTGTTGATATTTACTGTGGCGATGTCTGAACTGAGATTGGCTATATAACTATCCCACATGGCGTTGCTGCCATCGTTTCCTACTATGAACTCGTCTGTTCCATAATTTGTAGTAGAGAATGCCCATTCGAAAGAATGATGGAAACGAAGGTTATAGTAAATAGCGGTTGCCAGTGACTGTACGCCTTCATTGGTGTCAAAAAAATCGGTATTGCGTTCAGTTGTTAGATTTTCATCTAAGAAATCTGAACAGGAAGTGAGGGCTGGTGTGGCTAGTGCGCCTACCAATACACTTGCTAATATGTGTTTATTTAATTTCATAATAATTTTTTTATTAGTTTGATTTAGAAACTCAAGTTTAAGCCAAAAGTAAAGCCGCTGTTGTAGGTATTACTATATGTGTCCAGATCTAATGTCTTGCAGCCGCTGAAAATATACCCCGGATTCTTAATCTGAGCATACATGCGTAAAGCGCTAAGACCTGTATGGGTTAACAGTCTGTTCGGGAAAGTATAACCTAACGAAATGTTACGAATCTTTAGATAAGAACCGTTTTTTAAATAAGTTTCGTTGTAGTACGCATCTTTTCCGCCTTCATCGTAAATAGGTTTAGGATGAGCTGCATTTTTGTTGTTTTCGTTATAATAGTCATAGTCACGAACATTATAGCGTCCGCCTACCCATACGGAGGAATCATAATATTTGAATCCCATACGCCCGTAGAGCTGTATGCCTAAATCCCATCCTTTATAAGTGAAGTTCGTATTTAATCCAAGTGTCCATCGAGGATCGTAATGGCCTACAATAGTACGGTCATTGTTGGCGTCGATTTTGTAATCGCCATTTTGGTCTACAGGGCGTGCCATACCAATTTGGAAGTCATGTCCATTGGCATTGAATTTTTCCATATCTGCACGATCTTCTTCTTTCCATAGACCTGCGGATTCATATGTATAGATACTGTTGGTACTTTCACCGATAAACCAGCCATTAGCCGGATCATCTTCTTTGCCATTAGCTAGTGAAACGATTTCATTGCGGGAGTAAGCGGCATTTACTCCGATATTCCATTCAAAATCTTTGGTGCGGACAGGAACAAAATTAAACGTCAGATCGTAACCAAAGTTTTTGGTTTTGCCCACGTTAGCATAAGTGCGGGCATAACCTGTCAGGGTAGGAATACTTTGAGCCATTAACAAGTCAGTGGTTTTAGACGTATAAACATCTACGATACCATTAATGCGGCCGTTAAAGAAATTAAAATCCACACCAATGTTCCATTGGGCCGTTTTTTCCCAACCTAAATTTTGGTTAGCTAATGTGTTGGTAATACCTGCTTCGTTTTCGTATGCTATATAACCTTGTGTAGGATTTGGGCCAAAAGGATAATATAAACTAGAGATGCCTCCTTTGGTTTGATAAGGAGTAATAGCTGAATTACCTGTAACACCATAACCCAGACGAAGTTTCAATTGGCTGATCCAAGAAATTTCTTTCAGAAATTCTTCTTGATCTATGCGCCATCCAAGAGCTACAGAAGGGAAAGTAGCCCATTTATGACCATCTGCTAATTGAGAAGCACCGTCACGACGGACAGAAGCTGTTAGCATATAGCGCCCTTTATAGGTGTAATTCATACGAGCCATGTAGGAAAGCAATTGCTTTTCAGTCAGTGAGGATTCCCAACTTTTTAATGAACTTAGTGATTTGAAAGCATTCCATAAGGAACTTTCCAAAGGAATACCTTCACCACTCATATTATTGGCTTCATATTCATATTTTGTAGCAGTTTGTAAGAAGGTAAAGCCGAAGTCATGTTTGCCAATGGTACGGTTGTAGTATATAAGATTATCCAGTGTCCATGAGAAGTCTGTGCTTTTGGTCAGTGAAGCATAGTTTAAACCTTCACGGTTTGTACTTTCTGCAGAATTGAACATTCCACGGCGATAGTAACGGAAATCCGGACCAAAATTAAGTTTATAAGAAAGACCTTCCAAAGGTTTCCATATTTTGCCGAAATTTAACTGTGCATAGAAGCTTCCTAATGCACGGAATACTTTACGTTCATCGGTTGAATAATTCCATTCATCTATTACAGTTTTAATTTTTGAGTCAGCACCGGATATTCAATTCGTTTTCCTTCATCGTCATAAGCTACGGCATAAGGTAGGTTACGCATGGCGGCTGCATATGCACTTCTCGGTCCACTGGTAGTACCACCGTCATTCGACATACCATAATTTTGTACGCTGTAAGTGGCATTTATGCTGGCAGCCAAGGTTAGCCATTCTGTCAGTTTCATGTCATTATTTATTTTAGCGGTGTAACGGGTATAATCTTGACCTTTGATTGTTCCTTCGTTTTTCAACCAACCAAAAGATACATACGAATGATTTTTTTCGCTACCGCCTGAGCCACTGATAGTATGTTCGGTGGTAATACCTGTTTGAGTTACATAATCGGCCCAGTCTGTGGTTTGTACTTTTGAACCGTCCCAAGTATTGCCAGACCATCCACGTTCAATATTTGCCCAGGCATATGGATCACTGGCTGCGTTGAATATTTGTTTGTCATTTTCAATGGTCGGTTCATCGCCACGCGGATATTTGTTTGGATCGGAATAATAATAGGCCCAACGACGCCAAGTCAGATAATCACCGGCGCTCATCCAAGTAGTACGGTCTTTGATGTTATCTGTGGAAACAGAGCCTGCATAACTGAAAGTAAATTTACCTTCCTTGCCTCTTTTGGTGGTAATTAAAATGACACCATTGGCACCACGTGAACCATAGATAGCTGTAGCAGAAGCATCTTTCAGCACTTCGACGGATTCAATATCAGAAGGATTCAAACTTTCCAGTGTACCACCACGGGGGCTTACGTTGTCTAAATTCTCTTCATGAGTTTTTCCTACGGTACCATTTAGAGGTACACCGTCTACAACATAGAGAGGCTGACTGGAAGCAGACAGAGAGCGGGAACCACGGATAAATATATCTCCAACTTCTCCCCGGACGGTCACTGGTGCGTATATCCACACCAGCGGCTTTACCTTGCATGGCTTCAAATACATTGGCTGTTGGGCGGGATTTCAGTTCTTTGGCTCCTACGCTGACCATTGACCCTGTTACATCGCTTTTTTTTTTCTGTGTGCCATAGCCTACTACCACTACTTCATCCAGCGTTTCTGTATCTTCTGCCAAAGTTACTTTCAATGTACTTTTTCCAGCTACTGGAATGTCTTGTCCTTTATATCCTATATAAGTTATAGTGATAATCCCTTTTTCGGGAACATTAGAGAGGGTGAACTTTCCATCAAAATCTGTTATAGTACCATTGGTTGTACCTTTTACAACAACACTGGCACCGATAATAGGTTCACCATTTGGATCGGTAACCATGCCCTGTACATTTCTTTGTTGAGCATTCGCTACATACATAAAGGAGGATAAGACCAGCATGAACAGCCAAATCGTTCCTTTAAATGAATAATTAGAACTTAATGTTTTGTCTTTCATAACGATTAGAGATTTATGTTACACAAAAGTGATTTTTCACAAAAGTAAACCGAAGCATTGTCGTAAAAAATGCAAACGAGTCCAAAAAACAGTAATTACGTACGTGAACGCAATTCCATGTTTTTATAACCTGTTGTAAAATAGATTATTGTGGCGAAAATGTGTTGCAGGGAACACAAAGCTTCGAGGGATAATATTGTATTATTTTCCTGTTTATATTACCTTTGTATTCAAAACATATATTGTATGAAAAAGGCTATATCATTGCTTTTTTTGCTTAGTTTGTGCCTGTCTGTTCTTCATGCACGCGATATTAACTTTTCTCAAATAAGTTCGAAGAACGGATTGTCACAAAACACAGTACGGGCTATTGCCGAAGATAAGAATGGTTTTATTTGGGCGGGGACTCTTGATGGACTTAACAGATATGACGGTTATAATATCCGATCTTATCAATTGCGAACCGGTGATCAGCATATATTGCATGACCATAGAATTAGAAATCTATATGCCACGCGTGATGGTAACCTTTGGGTACAGACCTATCAGCAGGAATACAGTTGTTATAATCCGATTAGTGATCAGTTTGTTCACATAAGAGATAAGAATGGCAAATTGCTTGCTCATGAAAATTTCTATGAATCCTCCGGTGGTGATGTATGGTTGTGGGGAAAAGGAACTGGGACAATTCGTTTGCACAAAAAAAGAAGATGGAAATTTTGATCAGCAGAGTTATTTACAGGCAGAGGATGCCTGTAATTTTTTGCTAGAAGATAGTTCAGGGAAAATATGGATAGGTGGAAAGAATGGGTTGAAAAGTATTTCTGAGCAAGGAGAGGTTAAAGAGTTTTATACCTATGAATATTATTTCACTCATGCAATAGAGGTAGAGGGAATGATTTATTTCTCCACAATGGAATCTGAATTGTTGATCTATGATATGAAGCGTGGTATTTTTTGAGGAGGTAACTCCGGCTTTTAATGATGCCATGACTCATTTGTTCCGTCTGTCATCTCACGAACTGCTTGTTTTCTTTGACTCCAAAGGTGTATGGATATATGATATCTCATATGGCACTTTTCATCAGTCTGGACTAAATTGTGAAAAAGAACATCTCACTTCGGACGTGGAGATTATTTATGATAAGAAGAAAGGTGTATGGTTTTATTCTAAATCGGGTAGATTATGGTATTGCAATGGAGAGGATTCCAGAATCCGAAGGATAAATATAGACTTGAATAAGGATCTTGCGATGATGGGTACAGGGCAGACCGCGTTATCCATAGATGCTGTTCTAGCCGGTTCTGACGGGCTTTACTGGATAGTGACCTACGGGTTTGGCTTATTTTGTTATAATCCGGTCGATGAGACGTTGGTGAATTACACTAACCAGCCGGATCCTAGCAGTCTTGCTTCCAACTATCTATTGTCTATAACTGAAGACCGCTTGGGAAATATATGGATTGGAAGTGAGTATGCCGGAATTATACGGGTGGTGAAAAGTCCTGAATATGTACATGTGGTACATCCGGAGGCAGGGACTATTATCGGCAAGACGAATAATGTACGTTCCATTTATGAGGATTCAAAGGAAAATATCTGGGTCGGTTTGAAAAATGGGGAACTGTATGTCTATGATTCTGCTATGAACTTGAAAAAACATATTGATTGGGTTATAAACCCTTATGCACTGGTGGAAGATAATCAAAGGCGTATGTGGGTAGGTACCAAGGGGTATGGTATTTATTTATTTGATATTGAGAATTATAACGAATTGGCTCATCTGACACATAAAAAAAATAAGCCAGAGTCGTTGTGCAGTGATGCTGTCTTTCATATTTTGAAGGATAATAAGAATAGAATTTGGGTTGCCTCCTTTGAGAACGGGGGGGATAGGATTGGCACAAGAAACAAAAAAGAAGGTATTACTATTAAAAATTTTATCACAGGTAAAGGAAATAAGAGTATGATTCGATATCTTTATCAAGATAATAAAGAGCGTATTTGGGGTGGAACTTCTGACGGACTTGTTAGGTTTAATCCGGGAGAACTGATACGGAATCCAGATGCTTATGTCTTTTTATAATATGGATTTAACTTCACCTTATTCGTTAAGCAGCAATGATATCAAGACTATTTATCAGGATACGAATGGAGATATTTGGATTGGAACTGCCGGAGGTGGACTGGACAAGTATATAGAAGCGCGTGAAGGGACTTCTGATCAGTTTCTCTCTTTTACAATTGGCGAAGGAATGCCGGATAATTATGTCTTGGGTATTTTGGAACATGGGGATTATCTTTGGCTAAGCAGTGAGAATGGTTTGTCGCGTTTTTGTAAGAATGATTATTCGGTAATTAGCTATCAGTTTGCCCAGAAAGCTTATGCGAATATCTTTAATGAGGGGGCACGTTTTAAATGTAAGAATGGTATTATGTTATGGGGAACTTTGGATGGGCTGATGATATTTGATCCTGAAAAATTTGAACCGAATACGAACCCTTTTCCAGTACTGGTTACTAGCTTGCAGATTGACGGAGTAGATTGGAATGAAGTCGAGTCTTCCGTAGAAAAGAAATCTATTACCTATACTGAAGAAATTCAACTTACTTATGAGCAAAATGTATTCACAGTAGAATTTGCGACATTGGACTTGCAGAATCCCGAACAGAATCAATACACTTATATTTTAGAAAACTATGATAAGTCATGGAGTATTCCTGCTTCCTTGAATACGGTTACATATAAAAAATCTGCCACCTGGAAAATATACTTTTAAAGTAAAGGGAGCCAATTCCTATGGGATCTGGAATGATGAAGTGACTTCTTTGAAAATTACAATCACTCCACCATTTTGAAGTCCAATATGGCTTATACAGTGTATGTATCGCTGTTTATTTTCATATTGTTTGTCTTTTATCGGTTGATTGCAAAATTCAACCGATTAAATAATGCTGTAGAGATTGAGAAGCAATTGACGAATCACAAACTGCGTTTTTTTTACAAATATTTCGCATGAGTTTCGTACACCGCTTACTTTGATTCAGGGTGCGGTGGAGAGATTGAATGAACTGGGGGACCTTCCTGTCCCTGCTTATAAGCAATTAAGCGTGTTGAATCGGAATTCTATGAATCTCAGACGACTGATAGATCAGTTGTTAGAGTTTAGAAAACTTCAAAATGATGTATTGAAGCTAGATCTTGAAGAAATAGATATGGTAAGTTTTACGCAGGATATTTATGGTGGCTTTCAAGAGATAGCTGTACAGAAAAACATAAATTATCAGTTTGATTGTTCGATGGAGTCACTTATTTTGTTTATTGATAGAAAGAAGATTGATAAAGTTTTGTATAATTTGCTTTCCAATGCGTTTAAGTTCACACCTAAAGGAGGTTGTATAATTTTGTCCTTGGCGGAAGATGAAAAAAAGACGGAAATGTATCCTGTCGGTAAAAGACAGTGGAATTGGAATACCTAAGGAGAAACAACATTTATTGTTCAGCAGATTCAGTCAGATTCACTTTTCTAAATCTGGTACCGGAGTCGGGCTTTCTTTAGTGAAAGAATTTGTGGATGTTCATAAAGGGAAAATTTATTTTGAAGATAACCCCAGTGGGGGGGCTATTTTCAAGGTGGAATTATCTACTTCAAAAGAAACTTATGTAGGGGAGAATTTTGTTACTGTACGTCCACATATGGATATCATAGAGGATAGTCCGGTTGTAAAATCTGTACAGGTAGAACAAGAGAAAGTCTTTCCTTCTGTAGAAAGCAATATTTTGGCAGAATATAGGCTTTTTGGTAATAGACGATAATGATGATATACGTGATTTTTTAATGGATGGTTTCAGCGGCAGTATGATTGTAGATACTGCTGCTGATGGTAAGGAAGGTCTTCAAAAGGCAATTGATACAAATCCGGATATTATAATTTGTGATGTTATGATGCCAGAAATGAACGGGTTTGAAGTGACGCGTCAGTTGAAGAAGGATTTTCAAACTTGTCATATTCCTATTATTTTGCTTACAGCACACTCTTCTCTTGAGCATGAGTTGGAAGGTATAGATAGTGGAGCGGATGCATATATCACAAAGCCTTTCAGTTTGAAATACGTCCAAAAACGTGTGATGAAGTTGGTGGAACAGCGGGAGTTGTTGAAAAAACTTTTCTCCAAAGAGTTTACTATTGACGAAAGAGTGACTAATACAACTGATAAAGAGTTTTTGATAAAATAGAGAAAATTTTGGATGATAATTATGAAGATAGTACGTTTACCATCGATAGGTTTATTGAATTATCGGGTATCCGCCGAACTATTTTTTTAAGAAGGTAAAAGGTATAACAGGTTTTTCGCCGAATGAATTGATAAAGATGAAACGATTGAATAAGGCTGCTGTTTTACTAAGGCAGGGTGAATTTACGGTTTCCGAGGTTTCTTATAAGGTGGGATTTGAAGATCCTTTTTATTTCAGTAAATGTTTTAAGGCTAATTTTGACTGTACGCCTAAAAATTACAAAAAATCAATATAGTTCCTTTTTTCTTGATTCAGTATGTCTTATTGTGATTTTTTTTTGAGGGATAGAGTACAGTTAGTTTTCTTTTTTCCGTCTTATTTTAAAATATTGAATCATCATAAAACAGCATGCTATGAAATTGTTTTTTTCCTTCGTTTTTGCCTTATTGGCTTTTACAGCTTGTACAAAACCCGAAAAGGAAGTCTATCTTCACTTCTCATCGTGAGCCGGCATTGGACGGGTTACATTATCTTTACAGCTATGACGGCTATCATTGGGATAGTATCGCAGGTTCATGGTTGAAACCGGAAATAGGAAATAAGACTCCTTATTATAATTATTTCACTAAACAGACCGAAGAACAGAAATATGCTCCCAATTCGATGATGCGTGATCCGTCCATGACCCAAGGCCCGGATGGAACTTTCCATTTAGTGTGGACAATCAGTTGGAATGGAGAACAGGGATTTGGTTATGCCAGTTCTAAAGACTTGATTCATTGGAGTGAACAACGCGAAATCAAAGTGATGAAAGACTCTTTGACTAACAATGTGTGGGCACCGGAAGTTTTCTATGATGATGAAAAGGAACAGTTCATCGTTGCCTGGTCTTCTGCCATTCCTGTAGAAAGATATACGGCAGCCGATAGCTTGGGAGCTAATAAAAGTCACCGTGCCTATTATACCACGACCAAGGATTTCCAAACATTTACTCCTGCAAAGGCGTTTTATGATCCGGGATTTAATTCTATTGACGGATTTATAGTAAAGCGTGATAAAAACGACTATGTATTAATTATAAAAGACAATCGCAAGCCTGGTTACAGTGATTTGTTCTGTGTATCCGGGCCATCGGCAGAAGGACCTTATGCTGATCCGTCAGTAAAATTTGCACCGACTTACTCTGAAGGTCCGTGTGCCGTGAAAGTAGGTGATGAATGGTTGATTTATTTTGATGTTTATCGGGAAGGACGGTTTGGAGCCGTGTCTACAAAAGACTTCAAGAACTTTACTCCCATTGACGATCAGATTTCTATTCCGCAAGGACATAAGCATGGTACTATCATAGAAGTTCCCGAATCAGTTTTGCTCAACCTGAAAGCGGAGGAAGCTAAAAGATTCCCTCAAAAAGACTAGTTATTACCCAGAATTGTCTGCTTGAATAAGTTACTTTGGGCTTTTGAAATTTATAAGATGAATGCACAAATGAAAAACAAGAATCTAGTATTATTATTCCTTCTTCTGATGGTGGAAGGAGGGCTGCTTTCGGCAGCAGCACAGAGCAAATCGTCGGTTTATAAGCCTTGGAGTCATGGACAACTGAAAGTAAGTAAAGAGAACCGCTATCTGATGAATGCGGACGGAACTCCTTTTTTCTGGTTGGGGGATACAGGATGGCTGTTGCCCGAGAAACTGAATAGAGATGAGGCTGCTTATTATCTGGAACATTGTCGTCAGGCAGGTTTCAATGTGGTGCAGGTACAGACTATAAATGGAGTTCCTGCCATGAATTTCTATGGCCAGTATTCCATGATAGATGGTTTCAATTTTAAGAATATAGACAGAAAAGGAGTTTACGGGTATTGGGACCACATGGATTATATTATTCAGAAAGCTGAGCAGAACGGCATTTACATAGCGATGGTATGTATCTGGGGAGGGCTTGTGCGCTCCGGAAAGATGAATGTTGAAGAGGCCAAAGCGTATGGTAGATTTTTAGGTGAACGATATAAAGATGCTCCTAATATTATTTGGGTAATCGGTGGAGATACTTATGCTGACCGGAATACTGAGATTTGGGAGGCGTTGGCGAATAGTATTCTTGCTGTGGACAAGAATCATATAATGACCTTTCATCCGTTTGGCCGTACATCCAGTGCTACTCATCTGAATAATAAGGAGTGGATGGATATGAATATGTTCCAAAGTGGACACAGGCGTTATGGCCAGAAAAAAGGAGATGGTGATACTTCTGTTACGGGATTGGAGGAAGACAATTGGCGTTATGTAGAAGAGGCTTTGTCCATGACTCCACTGAAGCCTGTTCTGGATGCAGAACCCAGTTATGAAGGTATTCCTCAGGGATTGCATGATCCTGCCCAGCCACGCTGGCGTGACTGTGATGTGAGACGCTATGGATATTGGTCTGTTTTTGCGGGCTCTTGCGGACATACATACGGACATAATAATATCATGCAGTTCTTGAAACCGGGTACACCCGGTGGGTATGGAGCTGATGGAATAGAGAAACCTTGGTATAAAGCAATGCAGGATCCCGGCTTCAATCAGATGAAATATCTGAAGAATCTGATGTTAACTTTCCCTTATTTTGAACGTGTACCGGATCAAAGTGTAATTGCCGGTACGAATGGGAATCGTTATGACAGAGCCATTGCGACTCGAGGAAAGGATTATTTGTTAGTATACAATTACTCCGGAAATCCGATATCTGTTGACTTGACTAAAATCAGTGGCGCAAAAAAAAGAAAGTATGGTGGTATAGTCCTAAAGATGGAAAACTTTCTTTTATAGGAGAATTTGATAGTAAAATTACTCCTTTTACCTATGACGGCAGTTATAATCGGGATAATGACCAGGTATTAATTGCTATAGATTCAAGTAAGAATTATATTTCTACCGAATGGCTGGAACTTCCTATGGTAAATCAATAGCATTTTTGAGGAATACAGTCAAAAAGTCTTATTAAGTCTTAATGAAACGGGAAAAGTCAATGCGGAAATTGTAATTTTGAAAAAACACATTTACAAATGAAACGCATTGGCTTGTTCTTATTCTTTTGTATTCTTTCCTTGCATGGCATAGCTCAGGTTGAAAATGACAAGGATACGCTCATCATCCGGCAAGATAAAATCAATGAGTTTATCAATGAGATGAATGAGGCTGATAAAAGTATGGATTTTATAAACGAACCTCCTACGTTGACACCTCCCGTTTTATCTGATACGTTGCGGATGCCAAAATTTGATTTTACTCCCCGTGAAGAAATGCCTAAGATATCCCCTTATACTTTTTCCGGAAATCCTTTCGGACATGATTATATAGATGGACGTGCTTATCAGATTAATAGTACAGGGATTCTGGGTGGTTATCATTCCTTTCAAGGGTTGCCTTCTATAGGTGAGGCACGTAATGCCGGAGTGATGTACACACAGCGTCTCAATGATTTTATAACCGTGACGGGAGGAGTATATGCTGCTAAATACAATGTATATGGAGTCCGCTTTAATGATTTAGGTGCTAAGGGAAGGTTGTCTTTTCGCATTAATGACAGAATGAAGATCAATATGTTCGGCACATACTCGGTGTATAACGGATATGGTATGACTCCCGCTTCACAGCTTTTTATGAACCAGAATTCATACGGAGGCACTTTGGAATTTAAAATATCGGATAGTTTCGGAATTGAAGCGGGAGCAGAGAGGGAATTTAATCCGATGACCCGTAAATGGGAAACCCATCCTATTATTATGCCGGTATTCTATTAATAATAATTTGTGTATCTTTACGGCATGAATGAAGAGATAGAAGAGTATTACGAAGAGTTATACAGGCTTTATATAGATGAAAACCAGCCATTGGAACGCCGTTACAGGCAATTGCGTGAATCATTGGAGCGTGTGGTGCGTGAAAAGATACAAGGGAATAGTTTGCAGACCACTGATTTGGCCGCCCGTATTAATTATGTAGCCACTCAATATGGGCTGGATCTGAAAGAACAGAATCAGTTACATACCTTTCGCCTGACTTCCAATGATATTTTGAACCATCGTAAGTCTCCTGTAAAAAGAAGAGTTCCTGCGTGATTTGCGTGCAGTGGCATACGCATATAGGAAGATGTTTGCACAGGATATTCCATTGAAGTTGTTCTCAGTTCTTCCCAAGCAGGAAATAGCATCTTCAGGGAAAAAAGAAAAGATGGAATACATCCGCCGCATCCGTGTATGCTTTGATTATGCCGATGATACCTATTTGTATGTACATCCTGTAGATGTAATAGCTGATGAACTTATACGGGTTGTTTATAATAAACCCGGTATAAATCATGAATTTGAAGAAACCATAAAGGAACTTTGGCGATATGCCCAGCTTAATCTGCTGGATGTTTCTGTAGATAGGGATGGAATTTATACCCCTTCTTTTATCGTATTGGAACCGGATTATTTGATAGATATCAGTTCATTGGCGGAATGTTACAAGGATTATGGCAGCCATCCGGCAAACTATTTTTTGAGCCGGCTGGTGCCGATTGATAATGCCCGCCCTTTGCTGTTGGGAAATATAGCCAATCTGTTTCTGGATGAATGGATACATGCAGGTGAGGAGGAGCCGGACTATATAGACTGTATGAAGAAGGCATTCCGGCAGTATCCCATTGAACTGGCTGCTTGTGCCGAACTTCGTGATCCGTCCAAAGAGAAAGAGTTTGCCAAGGATTGCCGGATGCATTTTGAGCATATACGGGACGTTGTACAACACACTTTTTTGGAGCCGGGGTATAATCTGGATAAAAAGGAGGCTGTGCTGGAACCGTCCTATATTTGCGAGGCGTTGGGCATTCAGGGACGTCTGGACTATATGCAGCGGGATATGAGCAGCTTTATAGAAATGAAATCGGGCAAAGCGGATGAATTCTCCATGCAGGGAAAAGTGGAACCCAAGGAAAATAATAAGGTTCAGATGCTGCTATATATGGCAGTGTTGGAATATAGCATGGGACAGGACCGGCGGCGTATGCATCCCTATTTGCTTTATACCCGTTATCCTTTATTGTATCCGGCCAGAGCATCGTGGGCTCAGGTAAGGCGGGTTATCAATTTGCGTAACCGTATTGTTGCTGCCGAGTATGGGGTACAATTCCATAATCATCCTGATTTTACACGCAACTTGTTGGCACAAATCAATCCGGAGGTGGTGAATGAAAGAAAACTGAGCGGCAGATTCTGGGAACAGTATTTGAAGCCCTCTATCTCGCGTTTCCGGGAGAAGCTGTCGGCGTTGGAACCTTTGGAGCAGGCCTATTTTTATACGCTTTATAATTTCATTACAAAAGAACTTTATACCTCCAAATCGGGAGATGTGGATTATGAAGGACGTGCAGGGGCTTCAGCTCTTTGGCTGAGTACACTGGATGAGAAACGTGAGGCGGGAGAGATATTATATGATTTGCAGATAATGGAAAATAGGGCATCACAGGCTCATAAGGCCTATATACTTTTGTCTATTCCGCAATATGATGAAATGTTTCTTCCCAATTTCCGTACAGGAGATGTGGTTGTGTTGTATGAGCGTAATAATGACTTGGATAATGCGACCAATAAAATGGTTTTTAAGGGTAATATTGAGCAGATTACAGATACAGAATTGCGTATTCGTTTACGTGCTACCCAACGTAATGCTTCCGTTTTTTCTCCGGACAGTCGTTATGCTGTAGAACATGATACGATGGATACTACATTTCGCAGTATGTATTTGGGACTCTCCGCTTTTCTGGATGCGAATACGGAAAGACGGGAATTATTGCTGGGACAACGGCCTCCCCGCTTTGATTCGTCTTTTGATGAAGCTATAGCGCTGACCGGTGATGATTTTGAGAGGGTGGCGTTGAAAGCTGAGTCGGCCCGTGATTATTTTCTTCTAGTGGGACCTCCCGGAACAGGAAAGACTTCGAGGGCGTTGCGTAGAATGGTGGAACATTTCTATGCAGCATCATCTATGCAGATATTGTTACTGGCTTATACCAACCGGGCTGTTGATGAAATTTGTCAGTCACTGTCCTCTATCACCCCCGGTATAGATTATATACGGGTGGGAAGTGAGCTTTCCTGTGATGTACGTTTTAGAGGACATCTGTTGGAGAATATATTGGCGGAATGCAACAGTAGGAGAGAGGTGAATATCCGTATGGCAGATTGCAGAGTATATGTTGGAACCGTGGCCTCTATTGCGGCTAAAGCTGAACTTTTTAAATTAAAACGTTTTGATGTAGCCATAGTGGATGAAGCCACCCAAATATTAGAACCCCAATTGTTGGGTATTCTGTGTGCCAAGTTTGCCGATGAAAGAAATGCAGTGGGTAAATTTATCCTGATAGGTGATCATAAACAGTTGCCTGCCGTTATTTTGCAGAATAGCGGACATTCTGAAGTGCATGATGAGGGACTTAGGGAAGCCGGACTTTTTAATTTAAAAGATTCTCTGTTTGAGCGGCTTTATCGTTTTCATTTAAAAGAAGAATCTCCTAAAGCGATAGATATGCTTTGCCGTCAGGGGCGTATGCATCCGGGAGTGGCTTTTTTTCCCAATAAAGCATTTTATGCCGGAAAATTGGAGGCTTTGGGATTACCTCATCAGTTGGAGCACATAGAGGCTCCGGTACGTTTTATCCCTTCGAAGCAAGATTTGGAGAGTGTTTCCGGAAAAACAAACAGATATGAGGCACAGATTGTCGCCGGTTTAGCCAAAGAGGTGTATCTGGCTCATGAAGAGGAATTTGATCCGAATCGAACGTTAGGGGTCATTACTCCTTATCGAAGTCAGATTGCTTTGATACGTAAAGAGCTTCAGGCATTGGCTATTCCTGCTTTGAGTAGGATTTCCATTGACACTGTGGAACGGTATCAGGGCAGCGAACGTGATGTCATTATTTATTCTTTTTGTGTGAATCACCTCTATCAATTAAGGTTTCTGCCCAACCTGACAGAAGAGGACGGTGTACAGATTGACCGTAAGCTGAATGTCGCTTTAACGCGTGCACGCAAGCAGCTTTTTATCACAGGAGTCCCTGAAATATTAAGTCATAATTCTATCTATCAATATCTTCTGAAAACTATTTATTAGGGAAAAAAATACCACAGGCTACTTAGGTGTGTAGTCTGTGGTGAATTCTTTAATTAGGCATCAACCGGTTTGTATTTGGGGACCAATGCTTTCATGATAATCCAACCAACCAAATAAGCTACGGCACATACACAGAATATGATGAAGTAGCCGGCAGGTTTTCCTTCGAATCCCATAAAAGTCATATTCGTTTCTGCTGCATAGTCAAACAGTCTGCCAGATCCCATATTAATACAGAATGAACCTATACCACCTGCCATACCACCAATACCTACGATAGTAGCGATGGTGCTTTTTGGGGAACATATCACCTACTACAGAATAAATATTGGCAGACCATGATTGGTGTGCCGCACCTGCAATACCGATAATAATGATAGGATACCAATATGAATAATTGCCTAAAGGTTGGGCAAACAATGCCAGCAGTGGGAACAAGGCAAAGATAAGCATAGCCTGCATACGGGCTGCATATGGATTCTTACCTGTTTTATTAATGATAATAGTAGGTAACTTACCACCATAAATAGATAACATGGTAATAGCATATAATACGAAAATCAACATTTGTGCGGTACCCGTATCTGAAGCGAAACCGTATACATCCGAAATATATGCCGGAGTCCAGAACAGGAAGAACCACCATACGCCATCAGTCATGAATTTACCGACAAATACAGCCCATGTTTGGGGAAATTTGAAACATTGCAAGAATGAAATCTTCTTGTTGTCGAAGTCGTTGGCAGCAGCTTGTTGTTCTGCTGATTCTTCAGGATTGTTGTTGTCTTGTTCAATATATTCCAGTTCGGCAGCATTCACGCGAGGGTTGACATTGGGTTTCTTATAGAGGAACATCCAAAGTCCCATCCAAATGAATCCTAAACCACCGATAACGATGAAAGCCATTTCCCATCCGTTGCCCACACCAATACTTTGGAAATAACGTGCCAAAGGAGGGATAGTGATCGGAGCGGCTAAAGCACCTACTGTAGAACCTGCATTAAAGATGGAAGTGGAATATGCACGGTCCTTTTTCGGAAAATATTCGGCTGTTACCTTAATAGCTGCTGGGAAGTTTCCTGCCTCACCTACACCTAATACGATTCGGGCAGCGATAAAGTAATAAACGCTGGTAATGGCGATAGTTGAAGCGACGGCTCCTGTTGCAGAAAGCATCTCTTCTGCGTTATGAATACCTAATGTTTCTTCGGTTGCCCAACCGCACAATGCATGAAGACAAGCTCCTAAGGACCATACGAAGATAGCCCAGAGATAACCTTTTTTGGTTCCCATCCAGTCGATGAAACGACCGGCGAACAGGTTGGCAATGGCATACACTATAGAGAAAATAGCTGTGATATCTCCGTAATTCGAATCCGTCCAGTGAAATTCCGGAGCAATGAAGTCTTTCCAGGTTAGTGAAAGCACCTGACGGTCGAGGTAATTGACTGTAGTGGCAAAGAATAGCAGACCACAGATTATCCATCTGAAGTTTGTCATCTTCTCACCTACTTTTTGAAATGTACTCATGATAATAGATTTAATTATGTTTTTCTTATTAGACGCAAAAATAACCATTCTGTACCTATTCTCTATGCAAAAATTGGTGGAAAGCCTGTATAAATCGGTACAATGGTAAGATTTCTAAAAAATCATTCTGAATGTCGCAAAAAAACTGAAAACGAGTTGATTTCTTGCAACATTCAGAATGACAAGAGTTAATGAGTAATGGTGTGTACCATTCTACTTATCTCATATCTGTGTATTTTATTTCATCCTTGTCACTGTATTTCAGGTTTTCACCTCCCATACCCCAAATAAAGGTATAGTTGCTGGTACCTGCAGCGGCATGGATAGACCATTCGGGAGAAGTGATGGCTTGTTCATTGTGTAACCATACCAGACGCTCTTCTTGCGGTTCGCCCATCAGGTGGCAAATGGCATTTCCTTCAGGCAGGTTGAAATAGAAGTAGGCTTCCATACGACGGGTATGTGTATGGGCCGGCATGGTGTTCCATACAGAACCCGGAGCCAGTTCAGTAAGTCCCATCTGTAATTGGTTTGTACCACCGTTTTTCACTCTTTCCAATACATCTTTTACAATTAACTGGTTTACAATACGGTCGTTGCTATCTTCCATTTTTCCATAATGATCTGAGATAGCTAAAGCATACTGTTTAGGATTTGCTTTTTGAAGCTTGGCGTCGGTAGTGATCAATTGAGTAACGTATGGCTTGTAAGCCGGTGCCGAATTGATATAGAATTTAGCCGGTTTGGCAGCGTCATTACTTTTTAAAAGTAACTTCTTTATTCCCGCAACCTACATAGAGGGCTTCCTTGTATTTCATAGGATATTCTTTACCGTCTACAGTAACTACGCCGTCACCGCCTACATTGATGACTCCTAGTTCACGCCGTTCAAGGAAGTAAGTGATTTCCGGACCCAGTTCACGGAAAGTTTCCAGCTTCAAAATTTTGTTTACCGGCATAGCTCCTCCGTAAATAAGACGGTCGTAAAGGGTGTATGTAACATTGATTTCATCCGGCGCCATCACCTTTTCCATCATAAATGAACTACGCAGACGTTCTGTATCATAGTGTTTCACATCTTGCGGATGGCAAGCGGTCTGTACTTTGTAATTTACTTGAGCTGAAGCTGCCAAAGCAGAAACACTCAGCATCATTGCAATTGCTAATTTTTTCATAATCATTATCTTTAAATTTTAATTTTTCATTGTTTTCTGGTATTTAATGATGGAACGACGGTTCAGCACCATTAAGAATAGTGTTATCAGTACTAAAATTCCGGAACCAATCCATTTGAATGAATAAGTCAAATGGAAAATAGCCCATGAGAAAGGACTTGAAGCAAAATCCAATGCCCCACCTTCAAAACCAGACGGGATGTTTACGGCAGCATCTTGTGTCTTGGCGTATACATCATGTGCTGCTTTGGTGAAATAAGGAGCCAGATCTGTTACAAAATACAGACCGATGGCCAGCACAACAAAACCAATGATGAAAGTCTTTACTACATTTCCTTTTGTGATAGGTAATATCAATGGGAATACATAGAACATGCCAGCTAATGAAGCCAATGGCAAGAATTCATTGCCCGGAAGCACCACTGCCAATAAGATAGTAACAGGGATTAATAGTAATGATACAACCAACGTGGCCGGATGTCCGATCACCAAGGCAGGACTCATACCGATATTTAAGCCTACAGCACTCTTAAACTTCTTGGCGATCAGTTCGCGGGTAGCGTCCGAAATAGGTTTCAACCCTTCGATGAACAGGCTGGTAATACGGGGAATCAACTCCATTACCGCTCCCATCTTGATACCTAAACCTAGAATATAAGGAATCTTGTCTACTATTTCTTGTCCGTTTTTACAAGATAATGCACCGATGCCACATCCTACCAGGATACCCAAGAAGAGAGGTTCGCCTAATAAACCGAATTTCTTTTTCATACCTTCCGCATCAATGTTCAGCTTTTTCAAATCCGGGAATTTTGTCCAATACCTTATTTATAATGAGAGCGAATGGTACGAAACCTGCACAGAAGGGCTGCGGAATAGAAATACCTTCCATTTTATCATAGAAACCTTGAAATTTGTCTGCTGTGTAATCTGCTAAGATTAATGTGATGATATAACAGATAACAGCCGCGAAGAAGCCCCACAAAATACTATCTGTTGCAAAATAAACTACGGCTCCGATAAAAGCGAAATGCCAATAGTTCCATAAATCAATATTAACCGTACGGGTGGTTTTAGTCAATAACATTAAGATGTTAACGGCCAGACATACCGGAATGATGAATGCCCCTACGGAAGTGTTATAAGCTACGGCTGCAGCAGCAGGCCATCCCATATCGAATACTTTCAGTTGCAGGCCATATATTTCGACCACTTTGCTTAAGGCCGGACCCAGACTGCTGGTCAGAAGTGCGGTAACCACTGATAGACCAACGAAACCAACACCTACCAACAAACCGCTTTTTAATGCTTTGCTGAATTTGATTCCGATACAAACGCCTAAGATTGTAAAAATTATAGGCATCATCACCGCTGCTCCTAAACCGATGATATAACTAAAAACTTGTTCCATTCTCTTGTGAATTAATAGTAAATGACTGTGTTTTCTACAATAGTATAAATTAAAAAACTGCCCCAAAAATAAAACCTTTTCTCAACTTATCAAACCTGAAAGACATAATAATTAGTAAAAAGACAATTTTTGAACGATTTTTATCGTTATCGTGCACAAAAATAACCGTTTTCGCACACGAATACCAAATAATACACTTAGTAGGTTGAAAAGTGCACACTGCTTTTCGAGGAAAATACTACTTTTGTTTCATAAAATAAATAGGTCTAATACTAAAAATAAATGTCTTCATGAAAAAGAATTCTATTTGTAAAATTATTGTGTCCGGTTTGCTTGCGGCTGTTCCTTTGATGGGCATGGCTCAGCAGGTTTGTGGTAATAAGCCTTGGTCTGTACGTATGGCGGAATCAGAGATGGTGCGTTGTCCCGAATCTTGGCAATTGGATTTTCAGACCCGTTTGAAGTGGGATTACTGTCATGGCCTGGAACTTCAAGCTATGCTGGATGTATATGATGCATACGGTGATAAAAAGTTTTTTGATTATGCTGTGGCTTATGCTGATACAATGATTCATCAGGATGGCTCTATCGAAACTTATAAACTGGAGGAATATAATATTGACCGTCTGAATTCCGGCAAGATGCTTTTCCGTATTTATGAGCAGACTAAGGACGAGAAATACAAGAAAGCATTGGATTTGTTGCGCAGTCAGTTGGATACGCATCCTCGTAATGCCGATGGCGGTTTCTGGCACAAGAAGATTTATGAGAATCAGATGTGGCTGGATGGGCTTTATATGGGGCAACCATTTTATGCGGAGTATGCTTACCGTAACAACCGCGTGAATGATTATGCTGATATTATCAATCAGTTTGTCACAGTGGCCCGCCATAATTATGATCCGAAGACAGATCTATACCGTCATGCATGTGATGTGAGCAAGCGTGAAAAGTGGGCGGATAAAACTACCGGGTGGTCACAACACTGTTGGGGACGCGCCATGGGATGGTATGCAATGGCTTGTGTGGATGTACTCGATTTTATACCGGAACACGAAGCCGGACGTGAATCTGTTATCGAAATATTGAATAAACTGGCTGCCCAGATTAAACGTACTCAAGATCCAGCAACAGGGGTATGGTATCAGGTGATTGACAGAAGCGGGGATGAGGGGAATTATCTGGAATCCTCTTGTTCTACCATGTTTGTATATACTCTGTTGAAAGCGTTACGTAAGGGATATATTTGTCCTTCGTACATGGAAGTGGCTAAAAAGGGATATGAAGGGCTTTTGACCCAATTTATAGAAGTGGATGATAAAGGTGTGGTTTCTATTACTAAAGGTTGTGCTGTTGCAGGTTTGGGAGGCAAGCCGGTGTATCGTACCGGAGATTATAATTATTATATAACTGAAAAAATACGTTCTAATGATGCGAAGGCAGTAGGTCCGTTTATTATGGCCAGTCTGGAATGGGAACGTTTGTTTCAGAAAAACAGTTGTGGAACTGCATGTGAATAATAGGAGGTGATACGATGAGGAAAGTTTTAGGATTATTGTTGCTATTGTCTGTTGTAAGCGCAGCATGGGCTCAGGAACGTCAGGATACAATTGTAGTCTCACGTGATGGAACGGGGAATTTTCGTACTTTGCAGGAGGCTATAGAGAGTGCGCGGGCTTTCATGGATTATACTGTTACGATCTATGTGAAGAACGGAGTATACAAGGAGAAAGTGATTGTTCCTTCATGGGTGGAAAATATAGATATTATAGGTGAAGATCGTGATAAGACGATTATTACTTATGATGATCATGCGAATATAAATAAAATGGGTACTTTCCGCACTTATACGGTGAAGGTAGAGGGCAGTGATATCACTTTTAAAAAATTTGACTATTGAGAACAATGCGGCTCAGTTGGGACAGGCGGTAGCTTTACATACGGAAGGTGACCGTTTGAAATTTATCAATTGTCGTATCTTGGGCAATCAGGACACTATTTATACCGGTGCTAAATTTACCCGTCTTTATTTCAAGGATTGTTATATTGATGGTACTACCGACTTTATTTTCGGTCCTTCCACCGCTTTATTTGAAGATTGTATTATTCACAGTAAACGCAATTCGTATGTAACGGCTGCTTCCACTCGAAAGAGGCTAAATATGGATATGTCTTTAAGCACTGTAAGCTGACGGCAGAACCGGGAGTGGATAAAGTGTATTTAGGTCGTCCTTGGCGTCCATATGCTTATACTTTATTTATAGAATGTGAATTGGGGAAGCATATTGTTCTTGCCGGATGGCACAATTGGGGGTAAGCAGTCTAATGAAGAAACCGCCCGTTATATGGAATATAAAAATACCGGTGAGGGCGCAAATGCTTCGGAAAGGGTGGCGTGGAGCAAACAATTAACAAAGAAAGAAGCTGAGGCGGTGACGGTCGATGCTATTTTTCGTACTCAAAGTAATTGGAACCCAATAGACTAGATTGAATTTATAATTGCTTGAAGAGGAGACTTCTACGTTGGTGGAGGTCTCCTTCTTTTTGTTGTGTTGAATAATTGGAAGTCGTGAAAAATGCCTAATAAATCCACATAAAAAGATAAAAACTACACATCAAGGTAATGTTATATCCATAATTTTGCAACAGTGAAACTAAGGTCAAAACCTTAAAAAACATTTTAATAACTATAAAAACACATCTTATGAATCTAAAAGAATTAGCTAGAAAAGCTGTCTCAACTCTCTTTTTGAGTATGCTTTGTTTGGTTGCTTTTGCTCAAACCGCAACAGGTTTGGTGAAAGACAAAACAGGCGAACCTATGATTGGTGTGAATGTACTGGTAAAAGGAACAACCAATGGTACAATCACAGATTTCGATGGTAAGTTTTCAATTCCGGATGTTCCGAGTAATGCTACTTTGGTGGTTTCTTATATTGGGTATCTTACCAAAGAGGTAAAATCTGGAAAAGATTTGATAATTGTATTGGAAGAAGATAACAAGACTTTGGATGAAGTCGTTGTTATTGGTTATGGTACAGTAAAAAGACGTGATTTGACAGGATCTGTCGCTTCTGTTACCGGTGAAAAATTAGCGGCTAATCCGGTTGCTAATGTCGCACAGGCTTTACAAGGACAATTGCCCTGGTGTAAGTGTGACTTCTCAAGACGGTCGTCCGGGTGCAGGTATGTCTATTCGTATTCGTGGTGGTGGCTCTATCACCCAGTCTAATGATCCTTTATTCATTGTAGATGGTGTTCAAGTTAGTGGCATTGATGATATTCCTGCTGACAATATCGAAAGTATTGATGTGTTAAAGGATGCTGCTTCTACGGCTATTTATGGTGCCCGTGGTGCCAACGGTGTAATATTGGTTACTACTAAGGGAGGCAAGGATGGCCGGGTTTCCGTCAAGTATAATATGTATTATCAGATGAAGGAGAATCCAAAATTATTGGAAACTATGGATCCTTATGATTATGTATATAATACATGGGCATATATGAAGAGTCTGGGGATTCTTCTGGGGATGGAGTTGCCAGATATTTTGGATTAGGATCCAAGTATGGAAATCATTTGAATGAATATAAAAATATGACCACTCATAATTATATAAATGATTTGATGCAGACTGCGTCTTCTTGGAATCATGATGTATCTTTATCTGGTGGCACAGACAAAACTAAGTTTTATTCATCAGTTAACTATATGGATGATGAAGGTATCCGTGTGAAGTCTGGTTTCCAACGTTGGAATGCGAATTTCAAATTGACGCAAAAGATTAATAAAAAGTTAACTGCGGACTTTGATTTACGTTATAGTGAAATAGAAATTAATGGTTCTGGTTTTGGTAATGCAACCTCTGCTTACACTTATCGTCCTGTGGATAATCCTTTGGGGGATGCTTCTTTTACCGCTGGATTTGGCCAAGGTGATACAAATATGGAAGAAACTAGTAATCCTTTGTATTACTTGAATACTGTAGATTATATAAAAAACATGTACCGTATCCGTGCAAAAGGTGCTTTAACTTGGAATGTTATTAAAGGTTTGACGGCAAAGACGGAGCTATCGTTAAATCGTAATTGGAACCAAGAAAAGACATGGAATGCAGGACAGACAGAAAAAGATAATAGTTCTGCTAAATTGAAGAAAAGTGATGGTTACGGTGTGCGTTGGGCAACTACTTTGAATTATGAAGTACAGGGGCTTGGAGATAATCATAATTTGTCTTTCTTGGTTGGTAATGAAGTCTTGGCTTCAAAGTCAGATTACACTGAAATATATGGTGTAGGGTATCCTGAAGGATTTACAATGGATGATGCGTTTGGTATGATTAATATGACTACTCCTTCATTGGGACAAGATTATTTTAAAGGTGAGATAGGTACTCCTAATCATACTTTATCTTGGTTTGGTCGTGCTAATTATTCTTATAAAGGTAAGTATCTTTTGACAGCTACATTCCGTGCTGATGGTTCTTCTAAATTTGCACCTAGTCATCAGTGGGGGTATTTCCCGGCAGCAGCTGCAGCATGGAGAATTTCAGATGAAGCTTTCATGGAAAATACAAGAGATTGGTTGGATAATCTGAAACTTCGTGTATCGTATGGTACTTCTGGTTCTGATAATATTGATGCTTCTTTATGGAGAGAAACATGGAAAACAGAACAAATTACAGTGGATGGTGAAAAGGTTACCACTTATGTGCCCTGGTGATATGAAAGGAAATCCTGATTTGAAATGGGAAACTACTATTAGTCGTAATTTAGGTGTTGATTTTGGTTTCTTTAATAATTGGGTTCGTGGTAGTTTGGACTATTATTGGAATACGACAAAGAATATTTTAATGAAAGTGCCTATTGATGCAGCGTCTGGTTATAGCTATCAGTTCCAAAATGTAGGTAAAACCTCAAATAAGGGAGTTGAATTGGCTTTAGGCTTTGACATTGTTCGTGGTAAAGATTTTAATTTAGGTGTAAACTTGACTTATAATTATAATAAGAATAATATTGACGAACTGATGGATGGGGTCTTGGCAGATACGAGAGCTATGAATGATTGGGGTTCATCTATGGCTAAGCCTGCTTATGATTATATTATCCGTGAGGGGCATCCTGTAGGTACGATCCAAGGTTTTAAATCTGAAGGATATTATACGATTGATGATTTTACTTATGCGGATGGTAAATACACATTGAAACCAGGCATTCCGGATATTCAAGGTATTGTGAATTATCCGGATGGAGTTAAAGTACTGGCAGCAGATGGACAAACCGCCGTACCGGGTATGCCTAAATTTGCAGATACAACAGGTAATGGTGTTGTGGACGAGGATGACAAAACGATTATCGGCGAAGCTATGCCACAACATACAGGTGGTTTTACAGTTAACGGTAATTGGAAGGCAATCGATTTTTCTGTAGGCTTTACTTATCAGATTGGTGGTGATGTGTATAATGCCAATGCAATGCATTCCTTGATGGGAAATAAAGACAATTCCGCTGGTCAGAATCGTTTGAAGTTCGTTTCTGAAACTTTCAAATATTATGATGTCGATACAAACGGTGACTTGATGCTGGTGAAAGATCCTACAGCTTTGGCGGCTCTTAACGCGAATACAAACTACAGTTCTTTCTTCTCTGAATATGGAATCGTAAGTTCTAAATTTATTGAAGATGCGTCTTATTTGCGTTTGAATACATTGACAGTAGGTTATACTTTCCCGAAAAATTGGATGAATAAGATTGGATTACAGAATGCACGTGTATACTTTACAGGAAGTAATTTGTTCTGTATTGATGGATATTCTGGTATAGATCCGGATGTAAACACGAAGACTGATGGTAAGGATGGTTTCCCTACACCTTATTTTGATTACCAGTCTTATCCTAAGGCTAGAACTTATACCTTTGGTGTTAATTTAACTTTCTAATTAATGGAGATGAATCGTATGAAAAAAATAGTATATTCGACCCTTTTCTTTGCTGGAATGTTTTTGACTACAGCATGTAGTGATTATTTGGAGGTTGGCTCTCCTTCTATTGTAGATTCGGATTTTGTCTTTTCTAATCCGACAACAGCACGTGCCGCATTAGACGGTGCTTATGAACAGTGGAGGGATTGTGCGCAGAATAAGGTTTTTGGTGATGGATTGTTTTATGCTGCTGATATTGCCGGGTCTGATATAGAACGGCACCCGGAGTCTTTCTCTAATCAGTTGGGGCGCCATTATCCGGAATGTCTTTATCAAAACGGTACATATGCAAGTAGTTATGGATTGACTTCGTATTTGAAGGAGAATGATATTTATGCTAGCTTGTATGCGGTTGTAAGCAAGGCCAATGCGGTGATAACATCCATGGAAAATGCGGAAAATTTTGAATCGATCATCAATGGTGGACAATCAGAGATGGGGCAAATGTATGGTGAGGCGGTAGCTATGCGTGCTACGGCTTACCGTGAACTGTGTAAAAATTTTGGAGATGTTCCTTACGTTGGCGTTTATGGTGTTGTGCCTAAAGGTTTGGTTTCCCGTGATTCTATTTATGATGTATGCATTGAAGATTTGCAGAAAGTGGAGCCTTTGATGTACACCATCGGTTCCATTCCCGGCATTGCTGCTGCTAATAAAAATTATTTTTCTAAAACCTATGTGCAGGCTTTGATTGGAAGAATGTGTTTGGATGCAGCTGGATATCAGACTCGTCGTGGCGATATCAAACGTGTGAACGGAAAAGGGGAAAGCATGACATTTGAAACCAAAGGGAAAGAAAATAATGGAGCTACTTATGGACGTCGTTCTGACTGGCAAGACTTGTACTCAATAGCTAAAAAATACTACGAGGCTTTGTTGGCTGATCCGGGTAATGCACTGTTTCATTTGACTGATCCACGGGGTGCCTCGGATAAATCCGGACGTACTTTTAATAATCCGTACCAGTATTTCTTTGAACAGATGCATATGGATGATGCTATTTATGCGGATGAGTCTATTTATGAATATCCCATGCAGCAAGGTGGTGGAAATGATGGTCGCCCCTATTCTTTCGGTCGTCCTTCGTCTGGTGGCTCAAAGGCTGCGTATCCATGTAAGAGCTATGGACAGGGACGTATAAATCCTGCTTATTTTTATGGAGTCTTTGATCCGAATGATATGCGTCGTGATGTGAGCATTACTATGACCGGCAGTAATGGTAAAGGGGTTGAGAAGTTAATTCCTTTTGTCCCAACTCAAAAGCTGAAGGCGGTGGCTTGACATTGAATAAATGGGATGAGAATCGTCAGGCTAATCCATGGGTGGCAGCACAACGTAAATCAGGTATCAATGGTCCGTATATGCGTATGTCTGAAGTTTATTTGGGCTATGCGGAAGTATGTGCGGCATTAGGTGATGTAGTTACAGGTAAACAATATTTAAAAACGGTTCGTGAACGTTCGTTCCCGCAAGGTTTGGCTAACACAGATGCTTTTATTGCATCTTTTGGTAATGACTTAGTTCGTGCGATTATTGAAGAACGGGGGTTTGAATATGCAGGTGAAGGTGATCGTCGTTGGACATTGATTCGTTCTGGTTATCTTCCGGAAGATATAAAAAGAATCAAAGATATGACTAAAGCTATGATGGATGGTTTGGCAACTAAAGGTTATTATGAGTTTGAAAATGGTAATATCATTTCTGCTTATATATGGACAAAGTTAGTTGATGCAAAAACTATATATGGTCAGTTTGACAGCACAGTGTCCGACAGACAAGGTCAATGATCCGGTGCTTTATCCGGGATGGCGCGGACAAAAGGATAATTGGGAAGGAATGGGATTGAATTATGGAAGTTCGACTCCAGCTACCAATTTAGCAATAAAAGGGTTGTTTGAAATAGTGTCTGAAGAAGAGGCGGCATCTCTTGAAAGCCAAGGATATACCAAAGTTAATTGGGGTATTGATTTGGTTGATAATAGAGATGAATATGATAAGTATCTGTTTTGGGATTATGATTACGTTTCGGCTCCTATCTATTTGTGGCCGTTTACTCCTAATGTAATGGCAGCCGGTGGCTTTACGAATGGTTATGGCTTTAAACAGGAATAATAATTCATTCGTTAAACGAAAATAAATGTATGGGGAGAGGGCGTATTGTGAATGCTCTCTCCTTTTTTGTGTTTCTTAAGAATGTATTTCTAAACAGGCATTCCTGTTATTATCGCATTGACAATTTGAACTTAAGGTTTGCTTTCTTAAAGTTTGTAATTTCTGCTACCATAGCTGTCACCATTTTACCGAATCACCTATGGATAGGTAGATGTAGAGGGCAGCAGTTTGTTGTAGGAAGTTACAATAAGAAAGGTAGAAATCTTTTTTGTGATAGGTTTGTTCGCCTGTTGCAAAATTGTGCACATAAAAGACAAATTTTTACCTTGTTCTTCTTTGATAGCCTGTTACTTTTGTATCAAGACATAATTTTAATCAGATACGAAATGAAATTAAAAAGGTTTTAGTAAGTACAATAGTTAGCATCATGATATGGCCGGCAAGTATTGTGGCACAAGGTGAATTGATTCCAATGATAGAAATACCCGCAGGAAATTTCTATATGGGAACTTTGGGTGAAGATGAGAATTATGATGAAGCACCTATGCATAAGGTGTACATATCCAAACCGTTTAAAATGGGACTGACCGAAGTGACTAATGCGCAATATGAATTGTTCTGCCCTGAACATAAGTCGCTGCGTGGTAAAAATGGTTTCTCAAGTGAAGATGACGAAGCGGTGGTGTTCGTAACTTATCAAGATGCCGTTGCCTTTTGTGACTGGTTGACCCGGAAAGAAGGAAAAACTTATCGTCTGCCTACCGAAGCTGAATGGGAATATGCATGTAAGGCAGGCCGTTACTGGAATTTCTATATGGATGACAAGCTTCCTGCCGCTTGGCAAAAGAATCAAGTGATAGCGGCTACTCCCAAACCCTTGTCTTTGAAAGTGGCACAAACTCCTCCTAACGAATGGGGGCTATATGATATGTGCGGAAATGTGGAGGAATGGTGTTTGGACTGGTATGGGCCCTATATAGACAAGGAACAGACTGATCCTGTCGGCTATTCGGACGGTATAGCACGTGTGACCAGAGGAGGCAGTCATAATACACCGGTGAAATATCTCCGTTCGGCAAACCGTATGGCTATGTTGCCGGAGGATAAACATACAATGACGGGCTTTCGGGTGGTACAGGCAGAGTATCCGCAAACTGCTCCGCTTTCTCAGCCAAAAGATGAGTATGTTGTGTCTCAGATAAAATGGGATTGGGACTCTCAATGTGTCACGGAACCTGTCTTCACTGCTCCTTTGGTTTATGTGCATGAACCGGATGCGCATAGTGGAACGCCTTTTTTCAAGCATAATCATCAGCCGGCATTGACTTGGTGTGATAATGGAGACTTGTTAGCAGTGTGGTTTTCTACCAATGAAGAAAAAAGGCCGTGAGATGGTGGTGCTCTCTTCGCGTTTGCGTGCCGGAAGCTGTGAATGGGAAAAGCCCCGTATGTTTTATCAGATAGCTGATCGTAACTTGACCGGAACTGCATTGTTGAACGACCGTCAAGGGACTCTTTATCATATCAATGGAGTGGAAGCGGCCGGACATTGGCAGAATTTGATGATGACTTTGCGTACAAGTACAGATAATGGACAAACTTGGAGTAAACCTCGTATGATTGCTCCCGAGCATACGAAACGCCATCAAGTGATAGCCGGAACCTCTATTACAAAGGAAGGCTGGTTTGTCCAGGCTTGTGATGCCGGACCCGGTGGAAGAGACGGGGCTGCTGTTCATATCAGTAAGGATAAGGGAAAAACTTGGACGGACCCATGGGATGGAGCGCCCTTGCCTGATTTTAAAGAAGGGAGAACAGGTACCACTATCGCTGGAATCCATGCCGGAGTGGTACAATTGAAGGATGGCAGATTGATGGCATTGGGACGTAACAATAGCATTCGTGATAAAGAAGGACGTTTACGTATGCCCATGAGTGTATCTGATGATATGGGCAAGACTTGGCATTATTCCGTCTTCGGAATTTCCACCCATTGATGGAGGACAACGGCTGGTATTGATGCGTTTGAATGAAGGTCCTATTTTACTGATATCTTTTACTGAACATCCTTATCGTACTCCGAAAGAGGAGCGTGGAATGATGTTTACTAATCAATCAGGAAAGCCTTTTAAAGGATATGGCATGTATGCTGCTTTGTCATACGATGAAGGTAAGACCTGGCCTGTAAAACGCTTGTTGACTGATGGCATTTATCGTTTTCTTAATGGTGGGGCTTGGACCCAGTTTTTTGAAATGGATGAGAATCACGCTGAGCCTCGTGGCTACCTGGCCGGAACACAAACACCTGATAATATGATTCATTTGATAACAAGCCGCTTCTATTATAAATTTAATTTAGCTTGGTTGAAAGGAAACGAAAGTGCTATATCTCCTCATTCTTTGTCTGACTAAAGGGTGTAGAACACATATGTCCAATACTTTATATCGTTTTTTTTGTTTTTAGGTCGTGTTGTTTATTATAAATGAAAGCAAACGAAATAAAATAAAAAAAAAAAGTGCAAAATTACTTTTGTTTTCCGAAAATATTTCTACTTTTGCAATGTGTGATTTAAGATACTATGATTATGGAGCACGCTTAAAGAGAACACAAAAAGAATTATTAAATCTAAAATGATTATTTGTTAACCCAGGAAAGTATGGAAAATGTTCAGAAAACAAGGCGTTTGTTTGCAAGCGCATACGGTTGTAAAGCCAGCCGTTCTTTTCTTATTTGGAGCTTGTCGGCCGCAATGTTCATAAGTGTCGCACCGATGATGGCTGAGGTTTCTGTCGGTGGAAAAAACATTGGTGTTCAAATTGTTAGTCAGACAAAGAATATTACCGGAACCATTATTGATGAAACAGGTGAGCCTATGATTGGAGTATCAGTCTTGGTTCAAGGAACTACTACAGGGACGGTTACGGATTTGGATGGGAAGTTTACATTGGAGGTTCCCGCAAATGCTACATTGGTTATTTCGTATATCGGATATAAGACTCAGAACGTAAAAGTCGGTAGCCAGCATACGTTTGCTATTAAGATGGAGAGTGATAATGAGGGCTTGACGAGGTAGTTGTTGCTTCTAGTAATGCCATGCAGGCTATGCAGGCCAAAGTGCCAGGCTTGGATATTCAGCAGAGCAGTGGTCAGGCCGGTTCAGGTATCAATATCAATTTACGTGGTAATCGTTCTATCAACGCAGATAATTCTCCGCTTATTTTAGTCGATGGTGTGGAATATGGTTCGACTATTGATATAAACCCTTCAGACATAGAATCTATGGAAGTGCTGAAAGATGCTTCATCTACAGCTATTTATGGTACTAAAGGGGCTAATGGTGTAATCATCATCTCAACTAAAAAGAGGTAAAGCAGGAAAGACGAAAGTAAATTTGAATGCCTATGTGTCCGTCAATGAACCTACCAATATTCCGAAAGTCATGTACGGTGAACGCGAGGTACGGCGTTTGCTAGATGCCAAGAACTATAAAGATGATATTGCTGACGGTAGTTGGGGTACTCATCATGCCAAGGTGGAAGATGTATTGGGTACTGCTCCAAACTTCGGTTTACCTTATTCGGAAATGGATGTTTATAATGAGGGCTCCTATACAGATTGGCCTAATTTGCTGCTGAAAAATGGTTTGACTCAAAACTATGATCTTTCTATTTCTGGTGGCTCAGAAAAGACTACTTTCAATATTTCTATGGGGGCTATGGTGGAAGGGGGACTGCTGAAAAATGATAAGTTGGCCCGTTATAATGGTAAACTTTCAGTGGACCACAAGGTGAACGATATTTTAAAAGTGGGTATGGATATGCTCTACACTCATAAGAACCACGACAAACGCAGTGGCAATGTATTCGGTCGTTCGCTTTATATGTCAACTATTGCTCATCCTTACGATGCTGATGGTAATATTATTCTTCGCCCTTCTCCCTATTATGAAGCACATGCCAACCCGTTACTGGATGATCAGGAAGGGGCTTACGATAATAATATTGTGACCAATCGTTTGTTTGCTACCAGTTACTTGCAACTCACTCCCATTAAAGGGTTGACGTTAAAGACTTTGTTCAATGTTGACTATCAACAGCAACACGAGGGGTTGTATCGTGACTATCAGAGCGTCAGTGAATTGCAAAGTGCTAAGGGTAGCTATATTTCGAATGATCAAAATCATTATATTAATTATACTTGGGACAACACCTTAAATTATATAACTGATTTCGGAGGTAGTGATCATAGTTTGACGCTGTTGTTAGGTAGTTCTACTAAACGTAATGAGGCCCGTAGCAGTCAGGTCTCGGGCTATGCTTCTGCTGAACATTACTACAAAAAGCTCATTTTATGATGTAAGTCTTATCAAGACTCCAGTTAATACTAGTTCTTATACTAAGACTACCATGCAATCTTATTTTGGTCGTGTAAACTATAGCTATAAATCTAAATATTTGCTTGCAGCTTCACTTCGTGCTGATGGTTCATCGGTACTGGCCAAGGGGCATAAGTGGGGCTATTTCCCTTCAGTAGCTGTAGCTTGGCGGGTGAGTGATGAGAATTTTATGGAAAGTACCCGTGATTGGTTGGATAATTTGAAGTTGCGTGCTTCTTGGGGTAGCACAGGTAATGCTGGTATCAGTGCTTACCAGACATTACCTATGGTAAATGCAGATAATCAAATTTATTATGAATTTGGTTCAGGTGTGACCACTGGTCGTATCCCGACTACTTTGGGGAATGAGAATTTAACTTGGGAAACTACTACTTCATATAATTTTGGCGTGGACTTTGGTTTTGGGGTAATCGTATTTATGGTAGTGCGGACTTTTATATCAATAAGACTAAAGACTTGCTTTATGCTCAGAAACTTTTGCCCTTGTCATCAGTTTATTCACATGTACTTTCAAACATTGGTAAGACCAAAGGACACGGTTTTGAGATTCAAATAGGTGGTGTGCCTGTGAGGACAAAAAATTTTAATTGGGATACTACTTTGTCGGTTTCTACAGCAAAGGATGAAATAGTAGAACTTTCTAATGGTTTAGAAAAGAATATCAATGGCCGTACTGGTCAGATTGTAGGACAGCCTTTAAATATTTACTATTATTACGAGGCGGATGGTTGTTGGGGGTAGGTGAATTCGAGACATATAAAGCAGACTGGGAGGCTTCTCATCCCGGCAAGACGCTCGACTTCCCCGAAGCTAATTCTACTACCGGTGACGTGAAGATTGTAGACCGTAACGATGATGGTAAGATTACTGATGATGACAAGCGGGTGTATGACCGTTCACCCAAATGTATTTTAGGTTGGAATAACACGTTGACTTATAAAGACTTTTCGTTATCGTTCTTGGTTTATGCTCGTTTAGGTGGTTGGATGGAATATGGATTGTATCAACAGTTCCGTTACGACAACGCTAATTGGGCTGACTTGGATTATTGGACTCCAGAGAACCAGGGTGCCCGCTTCCCTACTCCAGGTTTGACTAAACAAAATACTTATGCTGCTTCTACCTTCTATGAGAAATCATCGTATATCAAGATTAAAGATATTACTTTGTCGTATAACTTACCTAAGACATGGATTTCTAAGATCGGAATGAGTAATCTTCGAGTTTATGGCTCAATGAAGAATTTCTTTACTTTCAGTAGTGTTGATAATTATGATCCTGAACGTGACGGTGACATATCGTTCCCGTTAACTAAGCAATTGGTATTTGGTGTTAATATAGAATTTTAAATAATCATGAAAACAATGAAATTTAATTATATGAAAAGCGCCGCAATGGCATTGGCTTTTGCATGCTGTGTTTCTTCTTGTTCAGATTTTCTTGAAGAAGAGAACAAAACAGGTGCTACTGCTGAATTGGAATATGCTACAGTGAGTGGTATTGATGGTTTGATGGGATCTGCTTATTCTTTTTACGCCTTTGGGCAGGTAAGCCTGCTGCCTTGGCGATGAATGGTTCAGGTACTGATGATCTCTTCTATGGCATTGACTGTGGTATGAAACCTTTAGGTGACTATACTTTTACAGCTGAACAAGATGGAAAAACAAATTTTGATTCTTATTGGGAGGCGTTTTACTGTGGTATTGATGTATGTAATTTGGCGTTGAAATATGTTCCTTTGAACACTGCTATTGGTGAAGCTAAAAAACAGACTTATTTGGGTGAAGCTCTCAATTCTTAAGAAACTTTCTATTATTTTTTATTAGTAAATACTTGGGGGCCTGTGCCTTACAATGCTACTCCTTTTTACTGAAGTGTATAATACGGCTGTGCGTATGCCTGAGGAATTTATTTATAGTAAAATATTGGAAGACTTGGACAATTCTATTGCTAACCTAACAGTCAATGATAATGACAAAGAGAGTATGCGGGTATCTTCGGTTGCTGCTCATGCTTTGAAAGCCCGTGTTTTGCTTTTTACGCCGCTTCATGGATGGGCGAAAACTCTATTATTACTAATGATGTTTATAAAGGTAAGAATCTCTATGCTTTGGCGCAACAAGAGGCTCAAAAAAAAGTAATTGACAGTAACTTTGCCCAGTTCTATGATAATACTTCGGATCTTTGGTTGATGACTAACGAGGATTTGAAAGTCAATAAAGAGGCAATCTTTGGAATGCACTACACACCTAATGTTACGACTTTTGAGAATCAGGGGCCTATTCAATATTCTACTGGTAAAGTATATAACAAGCAGATGGATCGTGACAAAGGCGGTAATGCACTTCATCTGGTGTTTGTTGGTTTATGGAATAACTCTGGTTCAGATTTGAGCGATGTGTTTGTACGTGCTACTAAACCCAATCAACAACTGCAAGGTGTGGTGATTAATTTTATTATTCTCGTTACAGCCGTGGCTTTTCGTAATTATTTGCTAACTCCTTATTCTTGGAATCTTTTCTGCAAAGTGAAAGATACCGACCAACGTTATGAGGCTACTATTCGCGATCACTATGATATTGCTCCCGGACTGGTTTCTAAGAACTATCCATTGATGAAGGATACGGCTATTTACTTTATTAATGCTGATGCTAATTCGCCCGAAGGTCAGGTTGCTATTGCTCGTGGTAAGAATCGCTATCGTGTATATACTCGTACAGGAGGGATTTGCCTCTATACACTACAAACGATCCTGCTACGGCTGTACCGACTACTGGTATTATCACCCCAGTGTCATCTGTTTATAACGATGATCGTTATAACTCTAGTCAGTTCGCTGGCGATCAGCTCTTTGTTTCTATAAAAAAATATGAAGAAAATTGTCCCGGTTATTCTGCAAATTCGTTGATTACTCCTAGTACTTCAGAACGTGATATTATGTTGATTCGCTTGGCGGAAATGTATCTTATCAAAGCGGAGTGTCAGATGGAATTGGGGCAAAATGGTGAAGCATTAAACACACTGAACTATCTGCGTGCTCAACGTGCTATTTCCGGTAAGGATAACTCTATTAGCGGTACTGTTACTATGGAGACTATCCTTGATGAACGTTGTTTGGAATTTTTAGGTGAGGGGGACCGTTGGTTCGATTTGAAACGTACACACACACTTATTGATCGTGTGAAGAAGGAAACGTTGAGCAAGTCTAAAGGAAAGATAACGAATGGATATGGTTTGGCACAAGAATAAAGATTATATATGAAAAACATTTTATCTGTTTGCGCATTTTTGCTAGCCTTTGGGGCGCTCCCTTTATGGGGGCAGTCCCAAGATCCTTTGAATGAGGATCAAACAACTGTACGTATTTTAGAAGGTGATAATTCGGATCCTTCTATTGTCCGTTATGGAAAATCTTATTATCTAGTTCATTCTTCTTTTGTTTATACTCCAGGATTGGTAGTTTACAAATCAGATGATTTGGTGAACTGGGTTCCATGTTCCACGGCTTTAACTACTTTTACTGGAGATATCTGGGCTCCGGACATCGTATTTCATAACAAGCGTTTTTATATCTATTTTCCGACTTTGAATGGGAAAGGAAAGAAAACCAATATGGTAACTTGGGCGGATACTCGGAAGGTCCGTGGAGTACTCCGGTAGATTTGAAAATAGGAGGAATTGATCCGGAACATGTGGTTGGTGAGGATGGAAAACGCTATCTGTTGCTCAGTTCCGGTGCTTTATATCCATTGTCGGATGACGGATGCTCTATTACAGGAGAACCGGTTCGGATTTATAAGGAATGGGAAATACCGGAGGAATGGGATATAGAAGGAGTTTCCATGGAAGGCTTGAACGTGAAAAAAGTAGGAGAGTACTATTATTTGTTCGTGGCCGAAGGAGGTACGGCAGGTCCTCCCACCAGTCATATGGTAGTACAGGCACGTAGTAAAAAATATAATGGGTCCTTGGGAGAATGCTCCTTTCAACGCGCCGTGCGACCGCTGTGCGGCGGAAACCCGGCGGGACATGCTGGTGCCTCTGGAGCATGTGCTGGTGACGCATCTTGATGAAGAGGATACTGGCGAATTCATTGTCGTAGAAGGC